>OGMK01000050.1_pt1 | contig 109801 bp, 90 predicted proteins | sample 1573151 | NCBI WGS metagenome assembly OGMK01 (sample SAMEA2581887, study PRJEB24529) | metagenome | biome: Human gut stool | place: China | collected 2011
TGCCATTTCCAAGATATGTTGTTTTTTATAATGGAACAGAAGAGCAGCCGGAAGAGCAGGAACTAAGATTATCAGATGCATTTGTGCAGGTGCCAGAAAAGGAAGGCTTAAAAGACACAGCAGGTACAGAAGCTGATAAAACAAATAAACCAAGTGTAGAAGTAGTTGTACAATTACTGAATATCAATTATGGGTGTAATCAGGAGCTGATGGAAAAGTGCCAGAAGCTGATGGAGTACTCCAAATTTGTTGCACTTGTAAGAGTGAAAAGCGATATGTTGACGGAGAAATATAAGAAAGAAATGAAGTCGGTTAATAAGAAAGAAATATTTGCAGAGGCAGTAGCACTTGCAATTGATGAAGCAATACGCGATAATGTACTAAAGGATATCCTTAGTAAAAATATGGCGGAGGTGACAGATATGTTGCTAACAGAATTTGATGAAAAGGCATATATAGATGGCGTGAAAAAGCAGAGCTATGAGGAAGGGGAAGCAAGAGGAGAGATAAAAGGAGAGGAGAAATTAGCAAGGCTAGTAGTGGAACTAAAGAAAAGAGGCAGAGTGGAAGATATAGCAAAGGTGACAGATGAAAGTGAAAGAGAAAGGCTGTATAGGGAGTTCAATATATGAGGGTTTAATATTGTACAATCATCATAATAGCGTATACAATATACTGCAATATTGACACAATTCAAACAATTAGCATTACTATCAAACAACTGAATGACAAATTTTAAAATAATAAAAAATAATCTAAAAAAGAGTTGACAAATCAACAAGTGCATGTTAATATACAGTTACAAACAAACAAGACCTTAAACATATTAATAATCGATATAAAAGATATATATTAACTATATTAAAAGAGACAAGTTCATAAGACAATATATTAATAGATAGATTATATATCGAAACCATTCATTAAGAATGTTAATATAGATGTAAGGAATTGAGTGAGAAAGGAAGGTATAGTCCAATGGAAATATGACACATACCAAGCATTATGAATAATTATATTCATTGTAGAATAGTTAATTAAAAGAATAATGATTTGGAGGAAAACACAATTGAATAACTTAGAATAACGGTTACTATATTACATAGCGATAATATAGTAACCGTTTTTATTATCTTATATTTTCTATTTTTATATGATTTGTTTAATGAACAAAAAATAAGTTGATTACAACATATATTGGGTCGATTACAACGAAAGTATAAAAATGATATTGCAAATATATAAAAAGTGTGTTTTTATAGATATATAATATTATTAATAGATGAAATATTGATAGCTGAATATATGTAAATATAAAAATACAGGAGCAGAATATATGGAATTAAAGTTAAATAGAAAATATAAGGATACGCTTTTTAGAAAGGTTTTTAATAATAAAAAGGATTTGCTTAGTTTGTACAATGCATTGAATAACACAGAGCATATGGATGAGAGCCTGATTACAATTAACACGATAGAAGATGCGATATACATAGGGTATAAGAATGATATTTCATTTATTATTAATAGTGAATTGAATCTTTATGAGCATCAGAGCAGCGTTAATCCCAATATGCCTGTAAGAGGTCTTATATATTTTGCTGAACTGTATAAGGGATATATAGATCAGAATAATCTGCTTATATATAATGAACGCCTTGTTAAACTGCCATTTCCAAGATATGTTGTTTTTTATAATGGAACAGAAGAGCAGCCGGAAGAGCAGGAACTAAGATTATCAGATGCATTTGTGCAGGTGCCAGAAAAGGAAGGCTTAAAAGACACAGCAGGTACAGAAGCTGATAAAACAAATAAACCAAGTGTAGAAGTAGTTGTACAATTACTGAATATCAATTATGGGTGTAATCAGGAGCTGATGGAAAAGTGCCAGAAGCTGATGGAGTACTCCAAATTTGTTGCACTTGTAAGAGTGAAAAGCGATATGTTGACGGAGAAATATAAGAAAGAAATGAAGTCGGTTAATAAGAAAGAAATATTTGCAGAGGCAGTAGCACTTGCAATTGATGAAGCAATACGCGATAATGTACTAAAGGATATCCTTAGTAAAAATATGGCGGAGGTGACAGATATGTTGCTAACAGAATTTGATGAAAAGGCATATATAGATGGCGTGAAAAAGCAGAGCTATGAGGAAGGGGAAGCAAGAGGAGAGATAAAAGGAGAGGAGAAATTAGCAAGGCTAGTAGTGGAACTAAAGAAAAGAGGCAGAGTGGAAGATATAGCAAAGGTGACAGATGAAAGTGAAAGAGAAAGGCTGTATAGGGAGTTCAATATATGAGGGTTTAATATTGTACAATCATCATAATAGCGTATACAATATACTGCAATATTGACACAATTCAAACAATTAGCATTACTATCAAACAACTGAATGACAAATTTTAAAATAATAAAAAATAATCTAAAAAAGAGTTGACAAATCAACAAGTGCATGTTAATATACAGTTACAAACAAACAAGACCTTAAACATATTAATAATCGATATAAAAGATATATATTAACTATATTAAAAGAGACAAGTTCATAAGACAATATATTAATAGATAGATTATATATCGAAACCATTCATTAAGAATGTTAATATAGATGTAAGGAATTGAGTGAGAAAGGAAGGTATAGTCCAATGGAAATATGACACATACCAAGCATTATGAATAATTATATTCATTGTAGAATAGTTAATTAAAAGAATAATGATTTGGAGGAAAACACAATTGAATAACTTAGAATAACGGTTACTATATTACATAGCGATAATATAGTAACCGTTTTTTATTTGTTGCATTGCTGCAGAAAGGCTTTATTTATATTAGTTATGAATGGTTGTATTATTACATTAAATATTAATTACATTCAGTACCTTATCATCTTAAGATGTAAGCTGCAATAAAAAGGGAATAGTTACCAATACATTATATAGCCGCCGCCATACATTATACTGATAAATATTCCCTGTTATATATATAAATGCTAAGACCTTATGGTCATCTATTACTTAGCATATCTTTCGTTATACTCTTTAACTCTCTTCTGGATTCTGTCAACAGGATTAAGAAGATCACTGATTGAAGAATCATGGTTAAGTGTATCAATAAGAAGAGCCATGTATTTACTCATGTCTACGTTGATATACCAAGGCTTAGAAAGAAGCTCTGCTGGCTGGTAAACAAGGTTAGTAGTAAGAATCTTATCGATAATACCCTTTTCGTAAGCTTCATCGAACTTATCAAAGCCGTTAGTGAAAAGCCCAAATGTAGTTGCACAGAATACTCTGCTTGCACCTCTCTTCTTCAACTCAGAAGCAACATCTATCATACTTTCACCAGAAGATATCATATCGTCGATAATGATAACATCCTTGCCCTCTACGTTAGTACCAAGGAATTCGTGGGCAACGATAGGGTTACGTCCGTTAACAATCTTAGTGTAATCTCTTCTCTTATAGAACATACCCATATCAAGACCAAGTACATTGGCAAAGTATACAGCACGTCCCATACCACCCTCATCAGGGCTTATTACCATCATATGTTCGCTGTCGATATGAAGATCATCTACGCCAAGTAAAAGGTACTTAATAAACTGATATGTGCATGATACAGACTCGAATCCCTTAAGTGGAATAGAGTTGTGTACTCGTGGATCATGTGCATCAAAAGTGATGATATTCTCAACACCCATAGCTGTAAGCTCCTGAAGCATAAGAGAACAGTCAAGGGATTCTCTTCCAGATCTCTTATGCTGTCTGCTTTCATAAAGGAATGGCATAATAACGTTGATTCTTCTTGCTTTTCCGCCGGCTGCAGCGATTACTCTTTTAAGATCTGCGTAGTGGTCATCAGGTGACATATGGTTAGTGTTACCGCAAAGTGAATATTCGATGCTGTAGTTACATACATCTACCATAATATATAAGTCATAACCACGGACAGAATCGTTAAGGACGCCTTTACCTTCACCTGAACCGAATCTAGGTGTGCTGGCACTTACAACATAGCTGTCTCTTTTATATCCGCTAAATGCAAGATTAGACTGATTCTCGTGTTCTCTTTGTTCTCTCCAGTTTACAAGGTATTCATCAACCTTTTCGCCCATAGCAGAGCAGCTCTTTAAAGGAATGATTCCGAGTGTTCCGTATGGAATTGTTGCAGTATGACGTTCGTCTCGTGGCATTGTATTATCCTCCATTGTATAGATAAAATATTTATTATATAAAGAATCTAATTCATACTTTCCAGTGAATTAAATTCTAAATACACATACATAATTAACTATAATCATAAATATTATAGAAGTCAATTATATTTGGCATTTTTTAAGATTATATTTGACATTTTTTAAAATTAATGTTTTCCTTTTGTAGCCTTTTGTACCCTTATATCTTCACAGAATAAGCGGAGTATTGTATATGCACTGATAAGTCTTGAGAATATACGTTCTGAATATGTATTCTCTAACTGGGGCATAGAAAGATTAGTTGATATAATAACACTCTTTCTTCTAAGTATTCTTTCGTTTATGACATAAAACAGCTTGGAAATGGTATAAGAGTTGTAGCTTTCTGTTCCAAGGTCATCAATTATAAGAAGATCACAGTCAATAAAGTAGCTGACATCCTGATATTCCACATCTTCGCCTTTGCTGAAGTCACTGTTTTCAAAGCATTTGAACAGCTCTATGGCAGTGAGGTATATAACGCTGTGATAGCTGTCTAGCAGTTCCTTGGCTATGCAGTTGGAAAGGAAAGTTTTTCCTACACCGGTTTCTCCTAATAATAAAAGGTTTGAAAAGTTAGTATCAAAAGTTTTTACAAAAGACTGGCATACATCAAATACCTTGTGAATATTATTGTATGGTGTGAGTCCTGTTGCAGAATCAATAGTTGTTTTGTCATACCAGTCAAAGGAAAATGTTGAAAAGTTTTCGTTGGCAGTGATGTTCTTTAGATTGGAATCATGATATATAAGGTCAATAGCTTTTTTCTTAAAGCATGAACATCTGGTGCCGTTGATATATCCTGTATCCTGACATTTTTTGCATGTATAAATATTGTCAAGATAATCAGATGGCTTGCCTATAGAAGCAAGGAGTACAGCTTTTTGTTTAATAAGGGACTGCAGGCGTTCATTGAACTCATCAGTATTCGTGTCAGATGAGTCATTTCCGATACGTTTGGCAGCTTCCTGCATAGAAAGGGAGATTATCTCATCTTCGATTGTCTGATATTGTGGACAAAGACTTGTTACTTCTTTGTAGCGCTCGTTCTGTATGGCTGCATTGTGTGTATGAATATCATCGTACATACGCATAACAGCTGCATATTGTGTGTTAGTAAGTGACATAACTACTCCTTTTCATATAATTAAATATATTGATAAGTTAAATCTGATAATATCGGTAAGCTGTAAAACATAAGCTATGCTGACAGGTTAATTGTTATTGCTAAGTAAAGAGTTGTACCAGTCATCAGATTTCTTATCACGCTGCTGGAAATTGTTGAATTTTGTTGAACCGGTTTTGGCAGAACTCTGATATCTGGTTTTGCTGTTGCTGCTTGCTGCATATGCTGCATCATCCTTTTTGATGTCTGCCATAGTTGTGATGTTTGAGCTTTTCCACTTTGAAAGAATAGTATCAGCATATTCAAAGCTTGGCTGGTGTATGGCTTTGATTGTTCTGTTGCAGGCCTCTATAATTATATCAGTGTCAAAGCAGTAAGTATCAGCCCACTTAGATATCATGGCACGTTCATGCTGTCCAGGATCTCTGTTAGAGATTCCGAAGGCTTTCATAATCTGGTAAACAGAGTCGGTATGGTTAGATACTTCTTCCTTTGCTTCTGTAACAGTATGTATACCTTTATCGGCCCACGCAAGAGCAACCTTTTCAATGTAGTTAATGCTTTTCTTGTTGTGTTCTACACAATATTCAAAAAGATAATCTATAAGTTCGATAGAAAAGTCAAGTGAATCATAAAAGTATACTATTGCATTGGTTTCTTTAATAGACAGTGGACGTCCAAGGTATGATTCTATAACATAAAGCAGCATAGAAAAGTTCTCATCGGAGTTAAGCTCGCTTATTTTTTCCGCAGAATATTGCATGCTGGAAGGTTCGACATGTTTTGGACCTTCTGATATGTTATATGAAGGTGCAGCAGGCACTGTTGGTGCTATAGCTGCTGAGGATGCCAGCTTGGCAGTTTCAGGAAATGTGGTATTGTTAAAATCAGCTTTAGTAGTGCTGGCGGAACTGTTGTCAGAGCTGAAGTCATTGATGGTTATGTTGGACAGGCTGTCGTTGTTACCGGCAAATGTTAATGATATGACATTGAGCTTGTCCCAGTATCTGAGTGCTCTCATAATATCGGCCTCAGTCTGGTTAAAGGTATCTGCAAGTAAAGAGATACTTATATTGGAATTGCCAGTGCTTATAAGGTGTAAAAGATAAAGATATACCTTTACGAATTCGCCATTGGCTTCAGGTACAAAGCTGCTTATAAATATATTGGAAATGGCTGTGTATCCATAATTGTTCTTTGTAGTTAATGTAAGATTGCCCATATGATATTAAAAGCTATAAATATAGCTTGTCTATCCTCCTGATGATTAATGATTGCTATGATGTAACATAATGTTAAGCGGCAGATATTCTGCCAGTGCAGATTATATCATAGTGAAAATTAAATGAAAAGTGTGTTAAAAGCAGGTGGATATTGTTGTGGATATTGTGGATAATGTGGATAACTCGTGGACAAAGTGGTATAAATAATGTATTTTGCTGTATTTTTGACTTAAAGGTTGTTAACAAAAAAATCCACACTTTTATATTGTGTATAACAACATAAAAATGTGGATAATGTGGATAACTTTGTTGAAAAAATATTATACAGTGGAGAAATGCCTATTTTAACAGGTCTTCCCCGATTTTATAAACATCACCAGCCCCCATAGTTATCAACAGGTCACCGTTGATACAATTTTTTTTCAAAAAGTCTTCAATTTCTTCAAATGATTCGTAATAGTAACATTCTTTTCCTTCAGCTTTAATCAGACTGCAAAGATTAGCAGAACTTATTCCCAGATTATCTGTTTCGCGAGCAGGATATATTTTGGCAAGTACAACATTATCTGCAAGAGCAAGCGCTTTGGCAAAATCCGGCATAAGTGCTTTAGTTCTTGAATATGTGTGTGGCTGGAATACACACCATATTCTGTTGTGTGGATACATTTTTGCAGAATTAAGAGTTGCAGTTATCTCATCTGGATGATGTGCATAGTCATCTACAACTGTTATTCCGTTAAATACTCCCTTTTTCTGGAAACGTCTGTCAGTACCTGTGAAATTCACAAGACCTTTTAGAATAGCTTCCATGGATATACCAAGCTTAATACATGCAGCGATTGCAGAAAGCGAATTGTATACATTGTGTACGCCAGGAACAGAAAGCTTTATAGTTTCTGATGGTTTATTATTAATAAGAAGAGTGTAAGAACAGCGTCCATATTCATCATGATTTATATCGGCAGCACTGTACATTGACCTGGCTGGATCAGAACCGAAGGTGATAACCTCACAGTCTGTATCCTGGTAGAAGTATTCGTAATTATCAATATCTGTGTTGATAACTAAGGTTCCATCAGATGGAAGCTTTTCTGTAAAGAGCTTAAATGAATGACGTATATCATCAAGGTCTTTAAAGAAATCAAGGTGGTCAGCTTTAACGTTAAGTATAATGTTTAACGTAGGATTAAAAGAAAGGAAGCTGTTTGTGTATTCACATGCTTCTGTAACAAAAATGTCTGAACTTCCGACTCTTATGTTGCCGCCTATACTGTGTAATATACCACCAACAGATATAGTTGGGTCAGCGTTGGCGGCAAGAAGAATTTCAGTAATCATGGAAGTCGTTGTTGTTTTTCCATGTGTACCAGCTACATTGACAGCTGTGTGATAGTTCTTCATAATCTGACCAAGCAGTTCTGCTCTTGTCATAGTAGGAATACCAGCAGCAATAGCGGCTTTAAGTTCTTTGTTGTCAGGGTGGATAGCAGCAGTGTATACGACAAGGTCAATATCACCAGTGATATTGTCTGCTGACTGTGGATAAGATATAAGACATCCATCCTTTGCAAGTTCATCTGTAAGCTCTGATTCGTGTGCATCAGAACCTGAGACAGTGAAGTGCCTGTCAAGAAGAATCCTGGCAAGTCCACTCATGCTTATGCCTCCTATGCCTATGAAATGTACATGTATCGGATGATTAAAATCAATATTAAACATATGATATTCCTCTTTCTATAAATTATTGTTAATAAACTGATGATGACATGATGTCAGAACATAAAGCTTATGCAGGCTTGTATACATGTTCCAGAATCATATTACCTTATATTAATATTTAGTAAGATATTTAAAAGTCATCATAGAGATTATATGCCTAAAGCATATATTTTTCAAACATAAAACGCATAAAGTTATATATGCATGGGGTATTATAGTTATGAGAAATAAGTGGCAGATGTTTAGCATGGACCGAAGCGTAGCGTAGACGTGGGAGTGCGTAGCACAGAACAATCCGTAGGTATCAAGGTTGGTGGCTTTTGAGCCCGACATCATATAATTGTAATAATAATGATGTGGAATGCATAAAATGTATACTGCATATAAGTGCTGTGTAAAATAAAGCGTAAAATTAACTGAAAATACATATGTTAAAATGTAACAATAAAAAGGTGAATAAATTGTATGAAAAATCACCAAAAAAAGACAAAATTATTTTTACTTAATCGGAATTATATGATATAATTTATACAACTTAAGATAGTAAATTAAACATCAGAGGTGGTAGCATGATTAAAAAAGAAATGATAGCTATGCTGTTAGCCGGTGGTCAGGGCAGTAGACTTGGAGTTTTAACAGCAAAAGTAGCAAAGCCTGCAGTTGCGTTTGGAGGAAAATACAGAATAATCGATTTTCCACTCAGCAATTGTATTAACTCAGGTATTGATACTGTTGGTGTACTGACACAGTATCAGCCATTAAGACTTAATTCCCACATAGGAATTGGTATTCCATGGGATCTTGACCGTAATGTGGGAGGTGTAACAGTTCTTCCTCCTTACGAGAAGAGTACAAGCAGTGAATGGTATACTGGAACTGCCAATGCCATTTATCAGAATCTTGAATATATGGAACAGTATCATCCAGAATATGTGCTTATTCTTTCAGGTGATCATATATATAAGATGGATTATAAGATAATGCTTGATTATCATAAGGCTAACAATGCTGATATTACAATAGCAGCTATGCCGGTACCTATTGAGGAAGCCAGCAGATTCGGAATCGTTGTTACGGATGAGGATAACAGAATAACTGAATTTGAAGAAAAGCCAGCAGAGCCTAAGAGTAATCTTGCATCTATGGGTATATACATATTTAAGTGGAGCGTGCTAAAGGAAGCACTTATAAAGCTTAAAGACCAGAACGAATGTGATTTTGGCAAGCATGTAATTCCATACTGCTTTAATAACAACAAGAGAATATTTGCATATGAATATAACAGTTACTGGAAAGATGTTGGAACATTAAGTTCATATTGGGAAGCTAATATGGAGCTTATAGATATAATTCCTGTATTTAATCTTTATGAAGAATTCTGGAAGATATATACAAGAACAGATACTATTCCACCTCAGTATGTTGCAGATAATACATTTATTGAAAAGAGTATAGTAGGCGATGGAACAGAAGTATATGGCAGAATCTATAATTCTGTTATAGGTTCAGGTGTAACCATAGAAGAAGGTGCCGTAGTAAGAGATTCCATCATTATGAATAATTCCGTTATTGGAAAGAATACAATAGTTAACAAGTCAATAATAGCAGAAGAAGTAGTTATAGGTGATAATGTAGAACTTGGTGTAGGCGAAGAAGCACCGAATGTCAAGTTCCCTAAGATATATAATTCTGGTCTTGTCACTATTGGGGAATGTTCGGTTATTCCTGATGGAGTTAAGATTGGAAAGAATACGGCGATATCTGGAGTTACATCAGCAGAGGATTATCCGGATGGCTTATTACCAAGCGGTGGAATCATAATTAAGGCAGGTGAAGTAGAATGAAAGCAATAGGTATAGTATTAGCAGGCGGTAACAACAGGATGATGCGTGAACTGACAAACAAGCGGGCTATTGCTTCCATGCCTGTTGCAGGAAGCTACAGGGCGATAGATTTCGCACTTAGCAACATGTCTAACTCACATATCCAGAAGGTTGCAGTTATAACACAGTATAATGCAAGATCACTTAACGAACACTTAAGTTCATCTAAGTGGTGGGATTTTGGTAGAAAGCAGGGTGGATTATATGTATTTACACCTACTATAACAGCAGAGAGCAGCAGCTGGTACAGAGGAACAGCTGATTCACTTTATCAGAATATAGATTTCCTTAAGTCAAGCCATGAGCCATATGTAGTTATTGCTTCTGGTGATGGTGTCTACAAGCTTGATTATAACAGGGTGCTTCAGTATCATATAGAGAAAAAGGCTGATGTTACCATGGTTGTAAAGAAGCTTGATAACAGAGCAGACATAGGAAGATATGGTGTTGTTGCACTTGCAGAGGATGGACGTATTACAGATATTGATGAGAAGCCTTTAGAAACGAATCTGTCAACTGTATCAACAGGTATATATGTAGTAAGAAGACGTCTTCTTATTGAACTGCTTGAAAAGGCAGCAGAAGAAGACAGGTATGATTTTGTCAGGGATATACTTGTAAGATATAGAAACATTAAGAAGATATATGGTTACAAGCTTGATACATACTGGAACAACATATCATCTGTGGATTCATATTATAAGACTAATATGGATTTCTTAAAGAGAGATGTAAGAGATTATTTCTTTAAGCAGTATCCAGATATATATTCTAAGGTGGATGATCTTCCACCAGCTAAATATAATTATGGTGCCAATGTATCAAACAGTCTTATATCGTGTGGATGTATAGTTAATGGAGCAGTTGATAATTCAGTTCTGTTTAAGAAGATATACATAGGCAATAATGCTGTTGTTAAAAACTCAATTATCATGAATAATGCATATATAGGAGATAATGCATATATTGAGAACTGTATAGTTGAGAGTAACAGCACTATTAAAGCTAATTCACGATATGTCGGTGAGAATGGTATAAAGATTGTCATAGAAGACAGTCCATCATATTATTAAAGATTATAAATATATATTTAAGGTCTTAACCAGAGTAGAAAAAGGTTGTATAGAAGACAGATAGGGGTAACAAATGAATATTACAGATGTTAGAGTCAAGAAGATTGCAGGCAGTGGTAAACTGCGGGCTTATGTATCAATTACTTTTGATGACGAGTTTGTTATACATGACATAAGAGTGGTCGAGGGAGAAAAAGGCTTGTTTGTAGCTATGCCTAGTAAGCATCTTATTGAGGGAGGATTTAAGGATATAGCTCATCCTATCAATAAGCATGCCAGAGAAAATCTTCAAAGTGCAGTTTTGAAAGCATATTATGATGCTGATGAAGTAGAGGAATTATCAGAGAACGTAATTCGCTTTTGACACGCATATGATTAAATAAAAAAGATGTCATATTAATATTGCTTTATTAATACGGCATCTTTTTTATATAATATGATATTTTTAAAATTTTAGTATACATTATCTAGTAAAAGTGCTATTATACATGTATATAAATCATTTATCCTGTGTTATCCGGCATAAAACTAATATACGGATTGGGATGATTGTTTAATTAAGAGGAGGTATTAATATGGGGACAGTAGTAAGATTAGAACACTACACAAAGTCATTCAAGAAAGTAACAGTACTTGAGGATATAAATCTTACACTTGAAAGTGGCAAGGTTATAGGTCTTAAGGGAAAGAATGGTTCAGGTAAGACAATGCTTATGAGAGCGATAAGCGGTCTTATACTTCCAACATCAGGAAAGGTATTTATCAATGACAGGGAGCTTGGTAAGCAGATATCATTTCCACCAAGTATCGGACTTCTTATAGAGAATCCATCATTTATATCTAATTATACAGGTTTTAAGAATCTTAAGATTCTTGCTTCTATCCAGAACAGGATTAATGATGAGGAGATAAAGGAAGCCATAAGAAAAGTTGGACTTGACCCTGATGATACAAGAACATTCAAGAAGTATTCTTTAGGTATGAAACAGAGATTAGGTATAGCAGCAGCTATTATGGAAAAACCAGATATAGTTATACTTGATGAGCCTATCAATGCTCTTGATGAAGCAGGTGCAGGTCTTATAAAGGGCATACTTGATGAACTTAAGGCAAATGGCTCGCTTATAATTATAGCATGCCATGATACAGAGGAGCTTAATTATCTGTCAGATGAGATATATGAGATTTATGAAGGACAGATTGTAAGCAAGAATGGGGAAAAGATAGAAGAAGCAGTGTAAGGATTGAAAAATACCTCTCTGTCATCCAACAAGATTATTGTAGGATGGCAGAGAGTTTTTTGCACACTATGCTTTATTTGGTTTATATTTTCTCCTGAATTCAGAAGGAGAGATGCCATTTACAATCTTAAATGTATCACCAAAGTAGTTAGAGCTACAGAAACCGCATTCATCGGCAACATCTGACATGCTTAAGTCAGTCTCAATCAGATACCATTCAGCATGATTAATGCGGGTATTTCTTAAATATTCAGAGAAACCTATACCGTGGAATGCTTTGAATTTGCTTGAAAAATATGCAGGGTTAAGATTAAGAAATTCGGCAACATCATTTAGTGATATGTTGTTTTTGAAATTCTCAGCAATATATCTTGAGGCACTTATCATATCAGCATCTATTTTTTTATGTGAATGTGTTATATAATTTTTTTCATCTATGTTAGTTCTGTCAACTCTTATGAGCATTATAATCAGATATTGAAAAAGCTGACGGATACAGCAGTCTGAATAGTGGTCAATAATGTTATATTCAGAGATAATCTTGTCAAATAAAGAGTTGATATAAGATCTATGTGTTGGTTCTATATATAGTATATGTCCCCACAGATTTTTGTATGTCCAGTTTTTTCCAAGGATATCTTCAATAGTAGATATATAATCAGAAGAAAATTCTATGTATATGCGTTCGGATGAATTATCACCTATATAGCTTGTTCTGTGGATTGCATTAGCAGGGATAAATATAATATTTCCAGCGGAAAGCGTATAAAGCTTGTTGTCCAGGGAAATTGTACAATTACCATTAACGAGATAAAAAAGTTCATAATATGTATGACTGTGTGCAGAGTGCATGGAATAATGTGGTTCATGCATGCCACGTTCAATACGGAACCTTGAAATATTGTGTATCGTCTGTTTCATATGTTTATAATCCTTCTTTCTAATGAATATGATGCTGTATAAGAACTGCGTGAATTGTAAAATGTAAAGAAATGGAGCGTTCTGTATATAAGATAATATTTTGAGTTGAATAGCATGTTTAATATATAATTAATACACATATAAAATATGTGCAAAATAACCAAAAAATAAATAAATATTTATTAATATTGTAACAATATGTATTTTAACACTAAAAATACATGTAATCAATAAGGAAAATATAAAAATATAAGTTGTTACTAATTCGATAATGGGATATAGTAGTAGTCAATCTAGCGGAATGATCCGTAATATTTCAGGAGGTATTTTATGAAGATTGGCAGAAAAGCTAAAAAGCTTTTAGCAGTTGTTCTTACATTCGTTTTAGCGATTGGAACATTCCAGTTTGCACCTGGTGTAAGAACTATAGCAAAAGCAGCGGGGGCACCAGAAGCTGGCAAGAGTTATGTACTGGATTTTACAAAATTATATAGTACAAAGACACAGCTTAATGGTTATACATCTGATGATGGTGTATTTAAGGTAATATCAGAAGCTGATAAAGCATATTGGCATGATGGACAGCATGGTGCAGCAGTTTATAATGGAGACAAGATTGAAGTTAAGGTTGCAGGAAGTGCAGAGATTGCATTAACTTTATGTAAGTATGGCAGTGGAACTGCATTTAAGGTTACAGATGCTTCTGGTAAGGAAGTTGGTTCAACATCAGGTAAGTCAGATGCAGATGCAGGATCACAGAGCATATCTTATAACGGAGATGCTACAACACTTACAATAACATGTGAAGCATCAGGTGAGGCATATCTTCACTCAGTAATGGTAAATAATTTTGCTAAATCAGATAAAGTTGAAAGCTTTACTTTAATGCTTGATGACATTGCTAAAGAAGATGTTGTTGCTACAGGTGATTACAAGTATGGTGATAGCACACTTACATTAGTAGGTCAGGGGGAAACACAGTATACAGTAAAACCAGGAAAGACAGTAACAGTTGACGGAAAAGAATATAATAGCTATACAGCAGGTAAAAGACATGCAGATAGTAACAATATTCCTACTATTCCTGGACAGGGAGATGGTACATTAACTATCTTCACTCCAGCAGCTAAAGGTACAATGACAGTATACTTTAGTTCAACATCATTCTTAAGAATCCATGATTATAATACAGCAGATGGTTCTAAGAATGGATATACAGATACAGAAACGAGTATTAATTCATATACATTTGCAGTAATACCAGGACATACATATGTAATGTCTACAACAGGAAAGACTAATAACATGTTTTATGCAGGTTATAAGTATATTGTAGATAAGGAAGTAAGCGTTCCAGTTAAGTTTAAAAATGTAGATGCTAAATTAACAGATTCATTAGAGATAAGCGTTGTAGATGCTAATCTTGGTGGTAACGCTATCAAGTTAAAGGATGGCACAAATGCAGACCTTCTTGAAGGACATGAATATAAGTTAAGTACTAATGATGGTGGTGTAAGAGCTGCTGTTGGTGACAGCGATACATTTACAGCTACAGGTGAAGCAATAGTTGTTTCTCTTTATGATGTACCAGATGTAACTGTAGAAGGTAAGATTACAGGCACTCCAGAAGGAACAGTTAAAGAACTTTCACTTACAAACATGGTTAACGGACGTTCATATAAAGCTACTGTATCAGGAGATTCTTATACATGTACATTAAAGCCAGGTGAATACAATACAAGTGTTGTAACAACTAATGGTGGTGTAACACATGATAGAGTTTCAGTTAAGACTGAGGGAACAACAGTTAATGAAGTATATGTAGAACTTCAAGCTAAGGAGGCAGAACCAGTAGCTTTTAAGAGCGAGCTTAATGTTCCTGGTGATTATGCTACATTAAATGAAGCTTCAGATGCAATTCTTAGAATGCAGGACAGACCAGAAGGAGAAGCAGGCAGAGTTACTATTAATCTTAAAGCAGATATATTCGAGCAGACAGTTATGGCAGCTCCATATGTAACACTTAAAGGTAATAACCATACTATTTCATGGTACTATGGTGTTGGTACATATTATTATTCAGTAGATCCTGTTACAGGTCTTTACAATGAAGTACTTGCAAGAGATAAGTATTCATATGTAGAAGGTAACGGAAGTCTCTGGGGTGGTGTATTCATCGTAAGAGGTGATAACTTCATCGCAGAAGATACAACATTTAAGAATACTTATAACTATGAATTAACAGAAGCAGAGAAGACAGATATTGCAGGTACAACATTGTCAGTAGACAGACTTGCAAAGGATGCTGATGTTACAGCATATGTTTATAAGGAAAGATCAAATGCTTTCTATATTGAAGCAGATAATATTGAGTGTTATAACTGTAAGATTCTTTCTTCACAGGATACACTTGGAAGAAATGGTTCTAAGAACAATAACTATCATACATATTTCAACAATTGTGTGATTGGTGGTAATGTAGATTATATTTGTGGCGAATTTGCAGCAGTATTTGATAACTGTGAATTACAGTGGAAGACATATAAGGATGATGAAAAGGATGCTGCTAAAAACAATGCAAAGCTTGGCTATATCACAGCAGCTAAGACAAGTCCATATGTATTCAGAAACTGTAAAGTGACAACAGATGGTGTAAGCACCGGTGCAGTATCAGGATATTATGGTAGAACATGGGGCGCAGGCTCTAATGCTACATTTATTGGAACACAGACTAATGGTTATGTGTTAGAAGATGGATGGGGTGAGATGAGCACAGGAGATGGAACATCAGCTATCTTCAAGGAATATAATAATGTTTCAGGAGAAAGTACTTTTGTAACTAAAGGACAGTTCAGCAAGGCTGAAAATCAGTCAGCTGAGGCAGTTGCAGATTATATTGAATCAGCTAATGTTTCAGCAGTTAATACTGTTCTTGGATGGATTCCTACTCATTATGCTTATGATGTTAAGCCAGTAGAGATAGTTACTCCAACAGAAAGTGGAATAGCAGCCGTTGAGGTATCAAAGGAAGCTAAATTCGTAGATGAGTCAGGCAAGGGCGTAGCTACAGGTTCTGTTACAGCAATAGAAAAGGCTGCAAGTGAGGAACAGGTAGCAGCAGTTAAGGAAGCAGTTGCTAATGCAGAGGATATAAAGCTTACAGACAAGGCACAGATCATTGATATTTCTTTAAGCAATAAAGATGGTAGTGTTGTTAAGCTTTCTAATGGTACACTTAAGATAAGTCTTAAGAAGAATGCAGATATTGATTATACTAAGTATGCAGTAGTTGTTTATCATCTTAAGGATGATAATACACTTGAAAAACTTGATGTAACAGTATCTGATGATGCTATATCATTCGTAACAGGTGGATTAAGCCCATTTGTTATTGATTATGTGGAAGTTGAGTCAGCATCTGGAGCTGATACAACGATTACAGAAGATGCAACAGTTACAGCACCTGCAACAGGAGATGCAGCTCCAGTTGCTATCTACTTATTACTTGCAGTTATGGCTATAATGATGGCTTGTACAGTAGCAGGAAAGAAACGCATAAGATAATATAATATGAGATTTCATAAAGTTAAATTTGTTTAAAGTTGTAAAATAAAAAGATTGCAGTCATAATAGTTAGGAACACGCTAACTGTTATGATTGCAGTTTTTTTATATTGCATAAATAGTTAAAAATAATATAAATACTTCCTTTTTTGACGGATATCATTTATATTATGATGGTGGATCAAAGTGTCAGAGGATTGTACGAATTGCATAGCAATGCGGCAATTAAAGTTTAATGATAAGATAAACAGAACAGGGAGAATAAATTTATGTATATAGTAGCAGGCTTAGGAAACCCGGGAACACAGTATGCAGGGACAAGACATAATGCGGGTTTTTCATGCATAGATGAACTTGCAGACAAGTATAATATTAGTGTTGATACAGCAAAGCATAAAGGACTTATAGGAAAAGGTGTTATAGAAGGGGAAAAGGTTCTGCTTGTAAAGCCTATGACATATATGAACAATTCAGGCGAATGTATAAGAGAGGTTATGGATTATTATAAGGCTGATATTGATGACCTGATAGTTATATTTGATGATATAAGCTTAGAGCCTGGAAGGTTAAGATTACGTCCAAAGGGAAGTGCTGGCGGACATAACGGAATAAAGAGCATAATAGCTCATCTTGGCAGTGATAAATTCAAAAGAATAAAGTATGGTGTAGGAGACAAGCCAAAGGGATGGGATCTTGCAGACTGGGTTCTTGGAAAGTTTCCAGCTGAATTATATCCTGCACTCAGAGAAGGAAATAAAAGAGCCTGTGAAGCAGTTGAATGCATAATAAGCGAAGGCATTGAAAGTGGTATGAATAAATTTAACGGATAATCCCACGATATGCGAATATTGGTGAGAATTGTGGGAGTGCGTAGCACGGAACAATTCGTAGGTATCAAAGTCGGGAGCTTTTGATCCCGACATCTTTATATCAGACAGATTTAATTAGGAGGATGGTTTTGAACACATTTTTTAAGCCTGTATGTGATACAGCAGCAATAGAGCAACTTAATAAAGAATTATCATTGGATGGTGGAAAAACAGCACTTATAAGTGGCTGTATTGATACGCAGAAGGTGCATATAGCAAGTGCTATAGGACAGGATTATCGTTTTATGCTTGTCATAACAAGTGATGAAGCCAAGGCAAGAAATATGTGTGATGATGCAGCATTTTTTAATGGCGATGCATTGTATTATCCAGCTAAGGACGCAATATTCTATAGTGCAGATGTTACGGGCAATCAGATAACAGGACAAAGATTAAGCTGCATAAGCAAAATCATAGAACATATAAAAGCGGCAGAACATGTAGAAACATCAGATAAAGACAGTAGAAAACAGGAAGCGGATAAACGTAATGGAGAAGCTGGAAGCATCAGAACTGACTCAGGCAGCCTGCTGACAGTAGTAACTACTATTGATGGAGTATCAGACAGACTGATTCCTCTGAAAAGATATATGGATTCAATAATAACGATTGATAGCACAAGCAGTATTGATACAGAGGAACTTGCAAAGAAAATGGTATCCATGGGTTTTGTAAGAACAGCAATGGTTGAGGGCAAAGGCCAGTTTTCAATAAGAGGTGGCATCATAGATATATTTTCATATACAGATGAGGCGCCAGTAAGAATAGAGCTGTGGGATACAGAAGTTGATTCCATAAGAATGTTTGATGCAGAAAGCCAGAGGTCAATAGAAAAGCTGAAATCATATCATATATTTCCAGCTACAGAGTATCTTTTCACAGCGGAAGAAAAGCAGGCTGGACTTGATAAGATAAGAAAAGAAAGAGATAAGCAGCTTCAGTGCTTTGATTATGATAAACGAAGGCGTACACAGGAGCAGATAGAGGCTGGCAACAATATTAATAAGATTGTTGGGGATGTAGAAAGAACAGGCAGTTATGATAAGTTTCTGGATACAATAATTAAAGACACAGTAGGCTTAGCAGAGTATTTTCCTAAGGAAAGTACTCTTGTTGTGCTGGATGAACCTAACAGACTTAAGGAGTGTAACGAGCTTACATTATATGAATATGGTGAAAGCATGAAAAACAGGCTTGCAGCAGGCTATGTCCTTCCAAGCCAGACACATAAGATAAAGACTCTTTGTGAGATAACAGGTGATATAAGAAAATATAAAAAACTTATACTTACAACTCTTGATTATAAACCGGAAGGTTTTGAAATAAACTATAAGATGCATGTTGAGGCAAGAAGTATAAGCTCTTATAACAACAGCTTTGAGTACCTGTCAAAGGATCTTATGAAGTACAAGAAGAGTGGCTATACAACGGTGCTTGTATGCAGTTCTAGGACAAGGGCACAAAGAATAGCTGACGATCTTGGGAAACTTGATATACCAGCATTTTACAGTGAGGATTTTAGTAAGGATTATGGAAAAGGACTTATTATAGTTACATATGGAAGTCTTCATAAGGGTTTCGAGTATCCAGTTCTTTCGTTTGTTGTTATAGCAGAAAATGATATATTTACGTCCAAAAGAATAAAAAAGCTTAAAAAGAAAAAACATGATGGCAAAAATATAGCAAGCTTTAACGAACTGAATATAGGTGATTATGTTATACATGAGAATCACGGGCTTGGTGTATATAAGGGAATAGAAAAGATAAAGGTGGATGGAGTAGAGAAGGATTATATAAAGATAACTTATGCGGATGATGGTAATCTTTATGTTCTTGCTACTCAGCTTGACAGACTCCAGAAGTATGCAGACCAGGATGTAGAAAAGAAACCTAAGCTTAATAATCTTGGAGGTAAGGAGTGGAGCAAAACTAAAGCGAAGGTTCATGGGGCGGTTGAAGTTGTAGCTAAGGAACTTGTAAGACTGTATGCGATAAGACAGAAGGCAGAAGGATACAGGTTTTCAAAGGATACAGTATGGCAGCAGGAGTTTGAGGAAATGTTTCCGTATGAAGAAACTGACGACCAGCTTAACGCCATACAGGATACTAAAAACGATATGGAAAGTGGTCGTGTTATGGACCGCCTTATATGTGGAGATGTTGGATATGGTAAGACAGAGGTTGCCATAAGGGCAGCCTTTAAGGCGATACAGGATGGAAAGCAGGTGGCTTATCTTGTGCCGACAACAGTACTTGCAAGTCAGCATTATTCAACATTTGCAGAGAGAATGAAAGGATTTCCGGTAAATGTAGGACAGTTGTCAAGCTTCAGGACGTCGGCACAGAATAAAAAGACTATTGAAGAACTTAAAAGCGGAATGATAGATGTGGTTATAGGAACACATAGAATTCTGTCAAAGGACGTTAAGTTTAAGGACCTTGGACTGCTTATCATCGATGAGGAACAAAGATTTGGTGTTACACATAAGGAGAAAATCAAGGAACTGAAGAATAACATAGATGTTCTTACTTTAAGTGCAACGCCTATTCCAAGAACACTGCATATGAGTCTTGTTGGAATAAGAGATATGAGTGTGCTGGAAGAACCACCAGTTGACAGACATCCTATACAGACATTTGTAACAGAGCATAATGACGAGATGATACGTGAGGCAATAACAAGGGAGCTTGCCAGAAATGGACAGGTGTATTATGTATACAACAAAGTGCGTAATATAGAAGAAAGAGCCGAATATATACAGAATCTTGTTCCGGATGCTGTAGTAGAATATGCTCATGGACAGATGGATAAAAGGCAGCTTGAAAAGATTATGTATCAGTTTGTTAATGGTGAGATAGATGTACTTGTATCAACAACCATTATCGAGACAGGTATGGATATTCCAAACTGTAACACTATGGTTATAGAAAATGCAGATCAGTTCGGACTTTCACAGTTATATCAGCTAAGAGGAAGAGTTGGACGAAGTACAAGAACTTCGTATGCATTTCTTATGTATAAAAGAGACAAGATGATATCTGAAGTGGCAGAAAAAAGACTTAGTGCCATAAAGGAATTCTCAGATCTTGGTTCTGGTTTTAAGATAGCTATGAAGGATCTTGAGATAAGAGGTGCGGGTAATGTGCTTGGTAAGAGCCAGCATGGTCATATGGCTGCGGTTGGATATGACCTGTACTGTAAAATGCTTAACCAGGCGGTGAATACTCTTAAGGGCGTGAAGAATGAGTATGAGTTTGAAACGACAGTTGATATGGAAGTAGATGCGTATATTCCAGCAACTTATATAAGAAGCGAATATCAGAAACTTGATATATATAAAAGAATCGCTGCACTTGAAACAAGAGAAGAGCTGTCAGATATGAAAGACGAGCTTATGGATAGATATGGAAGTGTGCCATCAAGTGCTTCTAATCTGCTTATGATTGCACTTATCAAGATGAAAGCACATAAGATAGGGATTATGGATATAAAAGGTGCTACACAGCATAATCCATCGGGTGGTGCCTCTAACTGGCGTACGGTTATGACTATATATCCTAAAGCAGATATTAACTCGGATAATATACCAAAGCTTGTAGATTCATTTGGTGGTGCGCTGGAGTTTAAGCTTAAAGGTACACCTGAATTCGTATGGACAGTCACTAAAAGAAAGTTTACAAGTGCAAGTGAGTATCTTGAGGGTATGCTTGATATGATGGATATTATGCAGGATGCGCTTGAAATATAAAAATTGTGGTAAAGGTATTTACAAATTAAATAATAGTGTTATAATAGACAACAGTTTAGCACTTTAAAGTGTAACGCTTTAAAGCGAATTGCATTAATCGTGGATCAATTTAAAGTTATCTGCGAACATTTAAGGAAGAAGAGGTAATCAGGTTATGGAACAGAAGGGTGAGTTAGTATCATACAGACCAGATATCAAAGTTGTAGATTGTACACTTAGGGATGGAGGACTTGTTAATAATTTTGAGTTTAGTGAGGATTTCGTGCGTGACCTGTATAAGGCCAATGTGGCAGCAGGTGTTGACTATATGGAATTCGGTTACAAGGCATCAAAGGAAGTCTTTAACGTGGATGATTATGGCAAGTGGAAGTTCTGCGATGAGAAGGATATCAGGGAAATAGTTGGTGATAACAATACTGACTTAAAGATTTCTGTTATGGCTGATGTTGGTAGAACTGATTTTAAAAAGGATATCATACCTAAGTCTGAAAGTGTTATAGATATGATAAGGGTAGCTACATATATTAATACTATTCCGGCAGCTATTGAGATGATTAATTACTGTGCAGATATGGGCTATGAGGTGACTATCAATATTATGGCTATATCTACAGCAAGTGAGAATGAGTTAGACCTTGCGTTAGAGCTTCTTGCAGCACAGAGCAAGGCAAGTGTGATATATCTTGTTGACAGCTATGGTTCACTTTATCCAGAGCAGATAAGAAGACTTGCGGATAAGTACCTTAAGGTAGCTGAAAAGTATGGAAAGAGCGTAGGTATCCATGCACATAACAACCAGCAGCTTGCATTTGCCAATACAATAGAAGCATGTACTATTGGTGTAAGCTATCTTGATGTTACTATGAGTGGCATGGGAAGAGGTGCCGGTAACTGCTATTCAGAGCTTCTTATGGGCTTTTTAAGAAATCCTAAGTATAGAATATCACCAGTGCTTAAGTTTGTTGAGAAGCATATGGTACCGCTTAAAAAGGCTGGAGTCGTATGGGGATGTGATGTCCAGTATATGATAACTGGAAATGCTAACCAGCATCCAAGAACTGCTATCGCATTTACAGCAGATGGAAGAACAGATTATGATAACTTCTATACACAGATTACAAGCTATGAATAATCGCGTGTTCAGGTATGTGAAACATCCCTGAACACGCACGGAAAAAACAGATAAAAAGCATCTGTACCGCACAAATATATAAAAAATACATGGATATAATGATTAGATAGACAAAATTTATTGACTTATAGAAAATGTGGGTATAAAATATCCGTAATTTAATTAATCGATGGGATTCATTATAATGAACACAAAAGGGTGTGTTATGCCAAGGGGTTAGTGGACTGGCGTATATGCTGACTGTACTGCATGTGAATTATGCAGGATAGAATTGTCTGCGGCAGTTATTATAGAAAGCTCCTGACAGTAGGTGAGTAAACTGTCGAACACGAAAGGAAGTAGAATTATGGCAAAGAAAGATATTGATTGGTCTAATTTAGGGTTTGGCTATGTAAAGACTGATAAGAGATTCGTAGCTAATTATAAGGATGGAGCATGGGATAACGGTGTTATCACAGATGATGACAAAGTCGTTATCAGCGAATGTGCTGGTGTATTACAGTATTCACAGTCATGTTTTGAAGGTATGAAGGCATACACAACAGAGAATGGTCACACAGTTATTTTTAGACCAGATATGAACGCAAGCAGAATGGCAGATTCTTGTAGAAGACTTGAGATGCCAGTATTCCCAGAAGATAAGTTTGTAGAAGCTATTGCTGAAACAGTAAGAGCTAATGAGGACTGGGTACCACCTTATGGTTCAGGTGCATCACTTTATATCCGCCCATATATGTTCGGAAGCAATCCGGTTATAGGTGTTAAGCCTGCTGATGAATATCAGTTCAGAGTATTTACAACACCTGTTGGACCATACTTTAAGGGCGGCGCTAAGCCACTTACAATCAAGGTTTCAGATTTTGATAGAGCAGCACCACACGGAACAGGTCATATCAAGGCTGGTCTTAACTATGCTATGAGCCTTCACGCAATCGTTACAGCTCATGCAGAAGGATATGCTGAGAATATGTATCTTGACCCAGCTACAAGAACAAAGGTTGAAGAGACAGGTGGAGCTAACTTCCTCTTTGTTACTAAGGATGGAAAGGTTGTAACTCCTAAGTCAGATAGTATCTTACCATCTATCACAAGACGTTCATTAGTACATGTTGCTAAGGAATACCTTGGACTTGAAGTTGAAGAAAGAGAAGTTCTCTTTGATGAGGTTAAGGATTTCGCTGAGTGTGGTCTTTGCGGTACAGCAGCAGTTATCTCTCCAGTAGGAAAGATTGTTGATCATGGTAAGGAAATCTGCTTACCAAGTGGTATGGACGAGATGGGACCTGTTACAAAGAAGTTATATGAAACTCTTACAGGTATCCAGATGGGTAGAATCGAAGCTCCTAAGGGCTGGATTTACACAGTAGACTAATATTGCTGATGGTTAAAAAGGCTTGTTAGAAGCTTAGCTAACTGGTCTATAGATGTTTATTACAGCTGATAATATAGTTATTATATTCGGTCAGAATGTTAAAAGTACGTTCTGACCGAATTTTTATGTGATAAATGTATGATTGGTGATGGGGTTAAAGGCATATTCTGCAGCTCTTTAATATAAGCTGTGCAGAATAGTTGTGAATTAACACTTACACCATAAAATGAAAATATAGATGGAGTAAACATATGTTGTTTAGTGGTAAAGATTTAAGGAAGCTTATAATTCCGCTTATGTTTGAACAGCTGCTTGCTGTTCTTGTAGGACTTGTGGATACACTTATGGTATCCCAGTCAGGAGAAGCGGCAGTTGCAGGAGTTGCACTTGTTGATAATATCAACAGGCTTATCATACAGGTTATGGCAGCACTTGCGACAGGTGGCGCTGTTGTCTGCAGTCAGTATATAGGTAAAGGCAGGGATAATGAATCAAGAAAGTCAGGAGCGCAGCTTGAGACCGTTTTGTTAGTATTTTCAGTTATAATGACTGCATTTTCAGTTTCATTTACAAGACCACTGCTTAAGATGATATTCGGAACAGTTGAAGAGTCTGTTATGGATTGTGCAGTGCTGTACTTTATGATAACAGCGCTTTCGTATCCATTCTTAGGAATGTATAATGCGGGTGCGGCGATATTCAGAAGTGTAGGCAACAGTAAGGTAAGCATGAATATAAGCATACTTATGAATGTGATTAATGTAGCTGGAAATGCGTTGTTTGTATTCGTATTTAAGTGGAGTGTAGCTGGTGTTGCACTTTCTACTGCGCTCAGCCGTGTGGCAGCAGGTATCGTTATGTCAGTGCTTGTGTGTGGTAAGACGAACCCTGTAAGAATAGACCATATAAAGTACTTTGTTCCGGACTGGAACTATATAAAGAAAATTCTTACAATAGGTATTCCATCCGGTATTGAAAATGGAATGTTCCAGATAGGCAAGCTTATGGTTGTAAGTATGGTTGCTACATTTGGAACAGCCTCAACAGCAGCGAATTCTGTAGGTTATACGGTTATTGATTTTGCTAATATACCGGCTGCTTCTATGGGACTTGCACTTATAACGGTTGTAGGACAGTGTATAGGCGCAGGTGAGAAAGAACAGGCGAAAATGTATACAAAAAAGGTGCTATGGTGGTCTTATATTGGTGACTGGGCATGTAACATACCACTGTTCTTTGCAGCAGGATTTATAGCCTCCTGGTTTCATCTTTCACCAGAAGCAACACATATTACTGTCACTATATTAAGATGTTTTAATGTTGTATCACTTTTTATATGGCCGCTTTCATTTACATTGTCGAATCCTTTAAGGGCTTCGGGAGATGTAAAGTATACTATGATTGTGAGTATAGTATCGATGTGGCTTTTCCGTGTCGGCAGCAGCTATATATTCGGAGTTGTACTTGGACTTGGTGTGCTTGGTGTATGGATAGGAATGTTCGTAGATTGGGCTGCAAGATCATTATGTTTTGTCATAAGATTTGTGAGTGGCAAGTGGCTTGAGAGAGGGTCGCTGGCGTAGAAAGTTAATTGATTTTGGATATTACCGGTGTAGAATTATTAATAAGATATTACTTGTGAAAAATATAGTGAACTAAGCAAAAAATAGGAAAAACTAAGTAGTAAATTAAGCAGAAGATATTATTCCATATTAATGGAAGAGGGTATCTTCTGCTTTAATGTTTTATAGGAAAATTTCTGATGTTCTAATTCTTGTTTTGTTTCTTGAGATTTGTTACTTAAAATTTTTAAAATATCATATTGAAATAAACATAAATGTATGATATATTGTTAAATGAAATTAACATAAGAATTAATAAACAAAGCTAAAAAATAATTCTGAAAAATAGTAAATAAAACTCAGAATCACGAATTATAGTTTATTATAATGAATTAAAAATTCAGAGTTATAATTTTTATAATGTATCTTAAAAGATAGCAGGATAGTTAAGAATTATCGTTAAGAGTGAGATTACTATACCCGCTATAATTTGTTTCAATTATAATCCCCCTATTATTAAAAACAAATATGAATGACAGAGTATTAATACCTGATGAATAACAGAGAAAAATCTATTGTGTGTACATTAATACATAGATAATATGAGTTACGGAGGTGTAAATGAAGTATCTAAAAGTAAATACAAATCTTGCAGAAACGCTTACCAGCATAGAAGAAAAGCAGGCTATGCATGATGATTATGCAAAGCTGGTTCTTGCTGATCCGCAGGTACTAGCCAATATTGTAAAGGTGATTGTGCCAGAGTTCAGGTCATATAGTATAGATAAGATAATTCCCTGCATAGGTGAAACAGTAGTATCACTAAGACTGCCTGAAAAACTATGCATAAGGATAGAAAGCGTAGGAACAGAGGATATAGATGCGGATGATGGGAAAATAGTTTACGATATACGATTTCCATTGTATTATAATAACAGAACAATAAAGTTCCTTGTAAATGTAGAGGCACAGAGAAGCACGTCTAATAATAAACTTGGATATCACATAGAATCAAGAATAGCTTACTATATGGCAAGAATGGTATCTTCCCAGAAAAATGTGGAGTTCATAAAGTCGAATTATGATGAGTTAAAGGATATATACAGCATATGGATATGCATGGATACGCAGGATGGAGAAGATTCTATAATAGAGTTAGGAATACAGCCAAAGCTTCTTTATGGAAAAAGTAACTGGATGCCAAAGCGTAGTATAATGAATGGTGCTATAATAAGAATAAGAGATAGCAAAAACAGGGAAGAATCTAAGAATAAGTTGATAGCAATGCTGGAAGTGCTGCTGTCGAGTACAAAGAAGAAAGAAAAAATGCAGCAGCTAGAAGGCTATGGACTGAAAATGACAACAGAACTGGAAGGGTGTGTGAGTGATATGTGTAATATAAGTGAGGCTATATTAGAACGAGCTCTGGAAGAGGGGCTAGAGAAAGGAATAGAGCAAGGAATAGAGCAAGGATTAGAGCAAGGTCTAGAACAAGGAATAGAGAAAGGAATAGAACAAGGAATAGAGAAGAATCAGTTAGATAATATAGTAAAGCTGATGAAAAAACTAAGCCTGACAGAAGAAGAGGCAATGGACATGTTGGATATAGCTAAGGAGAATAGGATAAGGTATCATGATATACTTAAGAAATAAGAGCAGATAGGAAGAATATATCTTAAGGTGCGACAGGACAGTAATAACAGTAAGGATTGAATATAATATTTATGAAGCGTGTGTATGAATAATGACATACGCTTTATTTAATACTTTTTATATTGATTTTGTATAAGATAAATAAATTAAAACTGTGAATTGTGCTGAAAATATTTAAAGTGCATAAAAGAGTAAGCATAAACGATTTTTCGACTTTCAATCCTTACATCATATAATTACAAAATTAAATATGTTATTATAAAAGCTCTTAAATCGCGGTGTACCGGTATACAACAAAAAATTAAGAGCTTTTTTATATTTTTTTCATCAGTTTTGTACAAATTATCCAAAATAAAACTGGCGATACCGCCGAAAATGTAGAAAATACCTAAATAATCATTGATTTTTGTGGACAAAAATGAGATACTAGATACAAAGTTCGGTTGAGGTGACTTCGCCGGATACAACGGGTACACCGTAATATATTAGGAGGTAAGTTATGAAGAGACAGACAAAACGCAGAATAATGGCGTTAGTTATGGCTGCTTTGATGGTAGTTGGATTGATTCCTACTGGATTCGCAGCTAAGGCAGTTTCAGCAGCTAATAATGTGTATACATTTGATGCATCAAAAGAAACAGCTATAACAACAGCTGAAAAGAAAGCAGATATAGCAGCAGGTAAGTATGGTACAGAAGGATACTTTACATTATCTGGAAAAGTAACAAGAGGAAACAGCAGTACATTTTCTGCAGAACTTGCAAAGGGAGCTGATGATAAAGAAGAAGGAGCACTTACATTTACAGTAACAGGAACAGCAGATGTTGTAGTTACAGCAACAAGTACAGGAAGCACTAATACATCAGACCTTGCATTAGTAGATGCATCAGGAAACAAGATTGATGGAATCAAGGCTGTAACAGGTACAAAGCCAGAAACAGAGATTAAGTACACTAATCTTGCAGCAGGAACATATTCAATCATAGCACCTAAGGATGGAGAAAATAATAGAGGTGTAAGAATCTTAAAGACAGTAGTTACACAGACATCAGGTGGAGAAAGACCAGCAAGAGCTGACTGGAGCGGAGTAGTTGCACCAGTACTTGGTGATGTGACATCAAAGGATGGTAAGATAACAGTTCCATTTACAATGGTTATTGGTTATGATGGTGCTGATAAAGTTGTAGTTACTATGACAGATGAAGCAGGTAAGGAAGTAGCTTCAGAAAGTTATGCAAAGGATACAACAGGAGCAAGTGTCACATTTACTCCAAGTGCATCAGGTAAATATACATTCTCAATCAAGGCAGTTCGTGATGGCGGAGCAGACAAGACAGGCGCAGAAACAAAGACAGCAGATTTTGTACTCCCATTAGCAACATCTGCTATAGGCAGCATTTACAACAAAGGTAAAGGAAGTGTTGCTGTAGAATGGTCAGCAGTTAAAGAAGCTACATCATATGTTGTTGAATATTCAAATGATGGCAAAAACTGGGCATCATTAGATGCAGCAGATAAGACAGAGGCTACTATAAAGGGACTTACAGTAGGTTCTGAATATTCAGTAAGAGTAGTTGCTAAGAGAGGTGAAGACACAACAACTTCTAAGGAAGCAACAATCAAGGTAACAAAAGAAGCACAGCAGAAGTGGGGACAGATTACTTATGGTAACGGCGCAAGCTCATCTAAGGACAGCTTTACAGGTTCTGCTAATGAAGGCAAGGTAACAATCAAGAGTGCAAGTGGTAAGTTAGTGCCAGCTTCTTTTGATGGAGTGTCATTCTACTATACAGAAGTTCCTGCATCACAGAACTTCACATTAAGAGCTAAGGTAACAGTTGATTCTTGGACATTATCAAACGGACAGGAAGGCTTCGGTCTTATGGCAGCTGATAAGTTAGGTGGTTCAGGATGGAACAACTCTTATATGGCAGTAGCTTCTAAGACAGAATATTACTGGAATGAAGAAACAAAAGAAGTAACAACTGATAGTTCAGCAACAAAGGTATCTCAGAAGATTGGTCTTGCATCACAGGAAAAGACAGGTGTGACAAAGGACAACATTGCTGCTATTGAAGCTAATGATACAGCAACTGTTCAGGCGAACTTTAAGTCAACATCTTATCCACTTGAGCAGAGATATCCAGAAGCTAAGAATATAATAGGTAACTCTACTAATACACCAGCAGATGCTGGAGATATAACAGAGATGTACCTTACAATCCAGAAGAATAATACAGGTTACTTTGTAACTTATGAGTCAGCAGATGGTTCATATTCAACAACAAAGAAGTATTATGATACTGAGGCACTTGAAAGAATTGATTCTGATTATGTATATGCAGGTTTCTTTGCATCAAGAAATGCAACAGCAACATTCTCAGATATAACATTTACAACAATTGATCCTAAGGAAGATGCACCAGCAGAAGAAAGACCTATTGAAAAGGTGTCAGTTAACACATATGTACAGTCTGCTACAGCAACAGGTAGTGCTGATTATGAATTCTTATTCTCAGCAAACTGTGATGGTACATTATCAATCGAGGATGCTAAGGGAGAAGTTATTGTTTCTGATGTAGAAGTAAAGGCAGATACACTTGTTAAGCCAGCTAGTGTAACACTTAACAAGGGTAAGAATGAATATAAGATAAACTTTACACCAGCAGAAGGATATAAGCCAAATGGCGAATATTCAGCAATGGAATCTTATGAAACAGTAGTTATTGATCATACAGTAACTTATAAGACATTCGGTGAAGCAGGTCAGTCTATCTGGGTTGCACCAGATGCAAAGGGTTCAGGTTCTAAGGAAGATCCTATGAGCATCTATGATGCTGTTAAGTATGTAATGCCTTCACAGCAGATTGTTCTTACAGAAGGTACATATAAGCTTGAATCACCATTAAAGATTGCAAGAGGTATCAATGGTACAGCAGATCAGATGATATACATGGTAGCAGATCCAGATGCAAAGACTCGTCCAGTTATTGACTTCCAGGGACTCTGTACAGGTATGACTATCGGTGGTGATTACTGGTATTTCAAGGGATTTGATGTAACAGGTTCAGCAGATGGACAGAAGGGACTTCAGGTTTCAGGAAGCCACAACACATTAGACCAGATTGAAACATATCACAATGGTAACACAGGACTTCAGATCAGCAGATTAAATGTAACAGATACATATGCTGAATGGCCTTCATACAACTTAATCCTTAACTGTACATCATATGGTAATGCAGATAAGGGTTATGAAGATGCAGACGGATTCGCAGCTAAGCTTACAGTAGGTGACGGAAACGTATTTGATGGCTGTATCGCTCATCACAATGCAGATGATGGATGGGATCTTTTCGCAAAGGTTCAGACAGGTTCTATCGGTTCAGTAACTATCAAGAATTCTATAGCATATGCTAACGGATATCTTGAGGATGGAACTAACGCAGGTAACGGTAATGGATTCAAGATGGGTGGAGACAGCATGCCTGGTTCACACGTACTTGAGAATTCAATAGCATTTGCAAACAAGGCAAAGGGTATTGATTCTAACTCATGCCCAGATATAAAGGTAAAGAATTGTACATCAATTAACAATCAGGGTGCTAACGTAGCATTCTATACAAATTCAGCTAAGAATACAGATTTTGAAGCTACAGGAGTAATATCATTTAGAACAGCTAAAGAAGATGTTGCAGAAAATATCAAACCAGTTGGTTCACAGGATTTAACAAAGATATATAAAGCAACAAACTTCTACTGGGATACAGCTTCTAAGACTTCATTCAACACACCAGCAGCTGGTGAAGCAGTAACAACAGTTTCAGCAGACTGGTTTGCAAGTCTTGATTACTCATCTATATTAGATGGTAATAAATCAGTAGCAGGTATTGTAAGAAATGCTGATGGTACAATAGCACTTGGTAACATCTTTAAGCTTACAGATAAGGCTCCAGCAGGAGTTGGTGCTGATTTCTCAATAGAGAAGTTAACTAAGTCATCAAATCCTACAATTGGTACTCCAGTACCTACAGGAGATAAGGCTAATACAGCACTCTATGTTGTATTAATCGTACTTAGTGTTCTTGCCCTTGGTGGTGTATGCTTCTATGAAGTAAAGAGAAAGAAGAACAGAGTTAAATAAGTTTATATCCTAATATACCTAATATATAGTATAAGACAGCCGTTTTATGGTTAATCCATAAAACGGTTGTTTTTTGTAGAAATTGCTTTTGTAGAAATTGCTTTTGTAGAAATTGTTTTTATAGAGAATTATGTGTTATTTGAATGTGCTTTTTTATAAAAAGTACATATAAAATATTTTACAATAATTAAATACGATAATTAATCAAAAGTCATATAAATGATAAAAGATATTATAAAATGATTGTATCTATCATAATTTACCTAATTATTTTAAGTGGATTTTTTAGAATTGATGTGATAAAATCTAAAAGTATAAAGGCAAAGATGATGAGAGGTGTCAGGTTATGAGTGAAGTTTCTACAATGGAGAGAGTTATTCGTTCGGATGTTTCTAAGGATGAATGCAAAAAGATAGAGAAGGTGCTTAGAAAGAATAATATTTCATATTTTGAGAGATGGAAGTTTCATACAGGCCTGTTAAGATTCCTTAACAATGATAAGAATGCGAAGTGTGACATTCTTGTTCATATGGATTCTTTTGAAAAGGCTAAGAATTTATTGGAACAGAATCATGAGAATATTGGGTAGGATTGTAGAAGTGCGTAGTAATAAACAATCCGTAGGTATCAGAGTCGGTGGTTTTTGACCACGACATCATAATAAGACTATAAAATAGCAAAGTAATAGGATTATAAAACAAGATTATAAAATAGCAAAATAATAGGATTATAAAATAAGATCATAAAATAATAAAGATAATAAAGATGTTATATGGTGATACTATATGTACACATGGTACAGACAAGCTGTGATATGAATGAACATTCGATTCATATTACAGCTTTTGTTAAATAATATTTTACATCTTATTATAGAACTATTGATGATAGATAGAATAAGTAAATGTCGAATGGAGTTATTGTATGATAAAACATAATTATGTCAGTAAACTAAAGAATGTAATGAGAAAAAATATTAAAAAGAATATTAAAAAGAATATAGCAATGCTAGCATGCATAACAATGTCAGGTACGCTCTTGCTTACAGGATGTGGAAAATCATCAGAGACAGCGGCTGATATTGATAACACAAACAACAGCAGTGAAGTTGTAACAGAGGAAGTAACAACAAGAGATGTACATCCTTATGATATAACATTGACATTTACAGGGGATATTAATCTTGCTGAGGGTGAGCCGACAACAAAGGAACTGGATAAAAATGATGGAGATATAACAAAGTGTATATCGCCTGAGCTCATAAAATATATGAAGGCTGCAGATATAACGCTTGTAAATAATGAGTTCTGTTATAGTGACAGAGGTCAGCCATTGCCTAATAAAATGTGGACTTTCAGGGCTAAACCAGAAAGAGCGAAGGTGCTTAATTTGCTAGGTGTAGATGTTGCGCAGCTTGCCAATAATCATGTATATGATTATGGTGCTGATGCCATGAATGATACATTTGCAGCACTTGAAGCTGCTGGGATACCTTATGTAGGAGCCGGTAAGAATCTTGATGAGGCTATGAAGCCATATTATGCAACAGTTGATGGTAAAAAGATAGCGATAGTGGCAGCTTCAAGGGCAGAAAAATATAAGATGACACCACAGGCAACTGATTCTACACCAGGGATTCTTAGATGCTATGATACAGAGCTGTTCATACAGACTATTAAAGAAGCAAAAGAAAATGCCGACTATGTAATAGCGGTTGTTCACTGGGGAACAGAGCATACAACAGTTCTTGAAGAGGTTCAGAGGTCAACAGCGAGAGATTATATAGATGCTGGTGCAGACGTAATAATAGGTGGCCATAGCCACTGCCTTCAGGGAATAGAGTATTATGAAGATAAGCCAATATTCTATAGCCTTGGAAATTTCTGGTTTGATGAATACAACGTTGACACTATGCTTGTTAATATAAGGATAAGTGGTGATGATGATACAGATGGAAAAGTAGATGTATCAGTAGTTCCAGCAGTTCAGGATGGAACGCTTTCAGGCTGTGTAACTCGAATATGTACTGAGGATTCAGACAAAGACAGAATATTCAGCCTGCTTAACAAAGTTAGTATTAATGCAAATGTAGATGATAGTGGAGTGGTTACACAGGTGAAATAATCTATGCCCCTGTTTGTCTTTGTTACAAACAGGGGCATAATTTCTTTTTAGTAGGGAGATAAAATGGGCTTCAAGTGTATTACACTCAAGCCCACAGAGTATACCTATGCCTCATCCAGTGACTGCATATAAGCATGCATGGATTCAGCTACGATTTTACTATGTGCAACAGCTTCAACAACGGTTCTTGCACCATTTACAACATCACCTGATGCGAATATGCCTGGTCGGGATGTATGACCGGTTTCATCAGCTTCTAGAAGTCCACGTTTGTTAGCGTTAAGACCTTTAGTTGTATTAACAAGTCTTGTCATAGGTCCCTGGCTTATAGAGATGATAACACTGTCAGATTCATACAGCTTGTCTGTTCCTTCTACATCAGTGAAAGAACCATCTTCATTCTCTATGATATCACGGAATATAACTCCATTATCCTTAATCTCAACAGGACGTTTATTATATTCAAATTCAACACCTTCAAGCTTGGCATAGCTGTATTCATACTGGCTTGCAGCAACCTCTTTAGTTATAGAGAAGCATGTGAGGTAACGTACGCCTTTTCTTATGGCAGTTCTAGCTACGTCCATGGCAGCATTACCGGCACCGATTACAATAACACGTTTACCAAGCTTATAGCTGTCAGGGTTGTTTAAGTAGTTAATACCAAAATGAACGTTGCCAAAGGTTTCACCTTTGATATGTAGAGTATTAGGATTCCATACACCTGTACCTACGAATATTGCCTTATATCCGTCACGGAAGAGATCCTCGATAGTTATGGCACCTCCAATAGTTGTATTCGGACGTACCTTAATACCTTTAAGTTCAAGATGGCGGTATTCTATATCATCAAGCACTGCTTTAGGAAGTCTGAACTCAGGGATTCCGTATCTTAAGACACCACCAATCTTATCTTTTCCCTCAAATATAGTTACCTGATATCCATATCGTGCAAGTATAATAGCGATAGTGATTCCGGCTGGACCTGAGCCAATAATAGCGACACGTTTACCATTGGAAGGTTTAGGACCTTCGGTCATCTTGTTAGCATAAGTTGTGGATATGTAATTCTCTATAGTAGAAAAATGAACTGGAGCTCCTTTACGCCCAAGTACACAGTGCCCCTCGCACTGGTTTTCATGGTTGCAGACAAGACTGCATACAGTCGTAAGAGGGTTGTTTTCAAACAACATTTTACCAGCTTCATCAAGCTTGTTTTCTTTAAGAAGTCTGATAGCCAGAGGAATGTTAGTGTTTATAGGACAGCCCTTCTGACACTGTGGAACCTTGCACTGAAGACAACGATTAGCTTCATCCATTACATGTAATGCCATAAAATACCTGCTTTCTGCGCAGAATGCGCTTTATAATAAAAAGAGCTAAGATGCAACTTAAATGTACATCTTAGCTATATTTTATCATATGGATAAAAATATTAAAACAAAAGATAATATTTTAACGAGTATTAAACAAGTATTTAAACAAGTATTTAAATAAGTATTTTAACGAATATTTTAATAAATGTTTTAATGAAAATTTATGATGATATTTATCTTAATTCCCTTATAAACATATATAATTCAGAAGCATAAGCAGTAGCTTCATAATCTCTTGAAATGGTTGTGCCATCTTCATACTCAACAGTAAGGGTTAACTGTGTTTTAAGAGAGGACTGGTTATAAAGACAGAAGCTTATATAAAGGTGTTCAAAGTCATTATAATCAGCGGAATATCCGTTTGCATGGTCTATATAAAGAAACTTTTCTTTTGAGTTAAATAAGCTGAATGTATGATATCCAAAATCAGCAGATGGTCTGAAAAGAGAATGCTGCATGCCATATTCCTCAGATATTTTATAGTTATTTTCGATAATCTCATCAGGAACAGGTTCGCGTGTAAGTAAATGTGTGTTTTCATCAGATGAGGATAAAGTTATCCGTCTGATTTGTGATGTGCTGTCGGTCAGCTGCATGTTGAGATCAAAGTATAACACCATGGTCTGGTTCTTTCCCTGTGGTCCCCATGCCTGTATGTTGCTGGCATGGTCAGCAGAATTCCTGCTGTATGCAAGTGACAAGCCCCCTTTTCCAAGTTCTTCATTGTTCTCACCAGCATATACTTTAAGAGTTGATGATGATGGACTGCTATGACTGCTATTCAGTGATGGTAATAATATATTATAAGATATAATGCATAATGTAACAGCAGCGGCAATAGCAACAGCGGTTATTATATAGCTTAAGCCTTTGTGCGAAGACGCTTTTTCTGTATGTTTTAAACCGGCTCTGCCAGTGCCATAAGGCGTGCGGTTATCCATAGTATGTGAGTTATCCATAGTATGTGGGTTGTCCATAGTATGTGAGTTATCATCGTCTGTCATTGCAGCCATAAGAGTCCGGTTTATAAGCTCGTCGCTTACATTTATTTTGCTGCAGTCTTTATCGAAGGCATCTTTAAAATTCATAATCGTTCACCTCTTTTCTTAAGATTTCCCTTGCTCTTTTTAGACGTGTTCTTACATTTACAGTAGATATACCAAGAATATCTGATATTTCTTCAGTTGAGTACTGCTCATGATAGAAAAGATATATTACATCGCGGTACTTTTGCGGAAGGGCAGCAACAGTTTCCCATACATACATCGAATCTATATCAAAATCCTTATAAGAGCTGCTGTTTAGTGGTTCGTAAGAATTGTTTGTATACCCCGAAGAATTATTTACTGCGCTATCTGAGCTTACAATAGAAGAATTATCATCGTATTCACAATTATCATTGACACTTTTAATAACCTTTGAATTCCATGAACTTTTAATAGTGTTGATACATTCATTCACAGTTACTTTAAGCAGCCAGGCCTTTATGTGTATATCTGATTCAAATGTCTTATCATATGTGTATAATTTGATGAATACATTTTGAAATATATCTTCTGCCTCACTGACGTTTTTGGTTTTAAGAAGCGCCATTCTGTAGACGTCATTACTGTACATCTTAAGAATACGTTCATATTCTTTTGTGTTGTTTTTATATCCCATGCTGTTTCCCCCTGCTGTTATCTGGATATTGCTAATATTAACACAAGCATATGTATTATTGTAATATGCTGTGTATAGATAATACAATTACATGAAGAAAAATGTGACAAAAAAACACAGGTATATAAAAATAAATAGGCACATAAAAAATATAGGCATATAAAAATAAATAGTTTTTTAATAAAATATTAATATTTATACAATTTGTTGTATAACATTGTATTTTACTTGTATTTTGTATTCACTTCCCAAGGCTTTAACATATAAAATATATTAAAATGTTATACTTGTATATAAATTTTATATTGGCATAATTGCATAAATACAAAATTAGTATTGTTAAAACTGTGAAAATGACCAATAGTCATTTACTTGCACTTTAAATGTCTGTAAGGATTTTAACAGGAAATAAAATGGAAAAAAACAAAGAAAAGCCAGTGTTTATCTATAATAAGTGGAAATGTACCATGACTTTATAACTGGAGGATTATATAAAATTAGCTGAATAAAATTAAGCAATAATTAAAATTGTACTAAATAAGATACAAGAGATTGTATATATTTTAAAATGTTTATAAAAATCATTGTTAAAAAATAAATTATTTGGCTTTACATTTACAAAAAATGGGTATACAATCCGCAGTATGAAAACGAAAGGATAAGGAGATGGTTTTTTGAATGAATTAGCACAGAAGCTTATTGAAGAACTTCAATGTGAGACCGTCTTTACGATTCCTGTTTTGGGTGGAATACCAGTTTCAGAGGCAGTTGTGGTCACATGGATCATTATGGCTGTGCTGGTTATAGTTGCATTTATACTTACCCGAAACCTTAAAGTGGATCATATAAGTAAGAGGCAGGCTGTTGCAGAAAGTATAGTAACAGGTCTTATGAATATGGTTCAGGGAATGGTTGGCGAAAAAGGCAGGAAATATGTGCCTTATCTCACAACAGTTATGTTGTATATTGGCGTTTCCAATATCATCGGACTGTTTGGCTTTAAGTCCCCAACTAAGGACTTAAGAGTCACGGTAGCACTGGCACTTATGAGTATTATACTTATTGAAGCAGCTGGTATCTATCACAAAGGTGTTAAACGCTGGTTACACGGCTTTGTTGAACCGGTTGCAATAGTAACACCTATAAACATTCTTGAAGTAGTAACAAAGCCACTTTCGCTTTGTATGCGACTTTTTGGTAATGTATTAGGAGCTTTCGTTATTATGGAGCTTCTTAAGATGATACTTCCGGTAGGTCTTCCGGTTGTATTCAGTCTGTATTTTGATATATTTGATGGTCTGTTACAGGCATATGTTTTTGTATTCCTTACATCATTATATATTGATGAGATTACAGAGTAGTGCATATAGCGTATATATGTATGGCACAGTTATATGCAGGATAAAGTCTGATAAGGCTTGTGCAGCCAGCAGAAGATATTATTAGAAAAGAATCTGGAAACTTAAGAAAGAAAAAGGAGATTAGATTATGAGTGGAACAATCATAGCTATTGGCGCAGGTATCGCCGTATTAGGTTCATTTGGTGCAGGTATTGGTATTGGTATAGCAACTGGCAGGGCTTCAGAAGCTGTTGCAAGACAGCCAGAGGCAGAAGGCAAGATTACAAAGACACTTATTCTTGGTAGTGCGTTGGCAGAGGCTACTGCTATTTATGGTTTCGTTATCGCCCTTATGATTATCGTTATGCTTGGCTAATCCGCATGGATTAAGTATAAAGGCATGATGGTATCGTATGTTTATATCCGGTATTATCCGGGTACATAATAAAAATGTATCTACATTTTGATATATGAATGTACATAAAATAATTGTACATAAAGTATATCAGGTAGAATATAAGCATACAGATAACATAGAATAGACTACGAAGAAAGGCAGGAAAATAAGATGCTCCAGTTAGATGTTTGGAATGTTTTATTTACAATTATTAACCTTTTAATTCTCTTCGTGCTTATGAGAATATTCTTATACAAGCCAGTTCAGAAGATTATTGCTAAAAGGCAGGAGGAAGCTGACAGACAGTTTGGTGAGGCTGCCGCTAAGCAGAGTGAGGCTGAGGAGCTTAAGACAAAGTATCAGGCTGTGTTAAGCGATGCAGAGAATGAGAAGAAAAAGGTTGTTTCTGAAGCAAGAAAGACTGCTGATGAAGAATATCAGCGTATAGTTGCAGATGCCCACAAGACAGCATCACAGATTAAGGATGATGCTGAGGCAGAAGCTATAAGCCAGAAGGAACAGATATTAAAGAAGGCAGAAAAAGAAATTGCAGATATGGTTGTTGATGCTGCTGCTAAGGTTGTAGCAAGCAACAGTAAAGATACAAATGCTGCACTTTATGACACATTTTTGAATAAAGCAGGTGATAAATAGTGATACAGACAGCGATTGATTATGCATCAGAATTACATAAAACAGGTATGTCGCACGAAGAGTTATCCACTATTAAGGATATATTCGATGTTGTACCACAGGTTAAGGAAGAACTTAGTGACCCAACAGTATCACTTGAGAAAAAACATCTTGTGATTCAGAAGGTATTCTCTAAGAATGTGAGAAATTTCTTACAGCTTTTATGTGATAACGATGATATAAATTTATTTGATGAAGTATGTAAGGCTTTAAAGGAGCTTGAGATGACTCCTGAACAGAAGGAAAGTACAGCAGTACTTACTTATGTTGAGGCACCATCTGATGAACAGCTTGCAGGAATCAAAAGCTTTATAGCAAAAGAATTCCACAATCCTGATATTAAGTTAGAGATGGTACAGGATTCATCTATAAAGAGTGGTTTCGTGCTAAAGGTCGGCTCTAAGGAGTATGACTGGAGTGAGAAAGCACGTATTGACCAGTTAAAGAGCAGCATAGCAAAGGCTGTAAGTGCTGGTAAGACTACAGCAAGTGAGGAAGGTATACTTTCAATACTTGAGGCTAATATCAAGGATTTCGAGCTTGCAGTTAAGGATAAGGAAATAGGTGTTGTTAACTGGGTTGGTGATGGTATCGCCAATGTTGACGGCATTGACCACGCATTTTACGGTGAAATCGTTGTATTCGACAGCGGTGTAAAAGGCATGGTTCAGGATGTAAGACGTGATGAGGTCGGTGTTATCCTTTTTGGTAGTGATGTGACAGTTAAGGAAGGCAGCAAGGTCGCACGTACAGGCAAGATGGCTGGTGTTCCAGTTGGTGAAGGCTTCCTTGGAAGAATAGTTGATGCACTTGGATCACCTATAGATGATAAGGGTGATATCCAGGCAGATGGTTACAGACCAGTAGAGTGTGAAGCTCCTGGCATAACTGAACGTAAATCAGTATCCGTTCCTATGGAAACAGGTCTTCTTTCTATAGATTCCATGTTCCCTATAGGACGTGGACAAAGAGAGCTTATCATAGGTGACAGGCAGACTGGTAAGACAGCTATCGCAACAGATACTATCATAAACCAGAAAGGTAAGGATGTTATCTGTATATATGTAGCTATTGGACAGAAAGCATCTACTATTGCTAAGCTTGTTAATACACTAAAAACAGCAGGTGCCATGGATTATACAACTATTGTATCAGCAACAGCAGCAGATCCAGCACCACTTCAGTATATAGCACCTTATGCAGGTACAGCCATGGCAGAGTATTTCATGCATAACGGAAAGGATGTTCTTATTATATATGATGACCTTTCTAAGCATGCGGTTGCTTACAGAGCTATATCACTTCTGCTTGAGCGTTCACCAGGACGTGAGGCTTATCCAGGTGATGTATTCTATCTGCATTCAAGACTTCTTGAAAGATCAAGCCGTCTTTCACCAGAAGCAGGTGGAGGTTCTATAACAGCACTTCCTATTATTGAAACACAGGCAGGTGACCTTTCAGCATATATTCCAACCAATGTAATATCTATTACAGATGGTCAGATATTCCTTGAAAGTGAGCTGTTTTTCTCTGGTCAGAGACCAGCCGTTAACGTAGGTCTTTCTGTATCCCGTGTTGGTGGTGCAGCACAGACTAAGGCTATGAAGAAGGCAGCAGGAAGTATCCGTATCGATCTTGCGCAGTATCGTGAGATGGAAGTGTTTACACAGTTCTCATCAGATCTTGATGAGGGTACTATGAAGCAGTTACAGCATGGACGTGCACTTATGGAACTTCTTAAACAGCCTATGAGTCATCCATTTAGTATGGCAGAGCAGGTTATTATACTTGTATCAGCTAATGCGCATGTATTCAGTGATATTGAGCTTTCTAAGATCAAGGGCTTCAGGGCAGATATGCTTGAGTTCTTCCATAGCCAGCATTCAGAGATAGTTAATACTATTGAATCAACTAAGGATCTTACAGATGAGACGAAGGAAGCTATTATAGCAGCAGCTAACGAGTTCAAGAGTGAAAGATAAGGGGGATTGCTATGGCGAATACTAAAGAAATTCAGGCCAGAATAAGTAGTATTCATGATACGATGAAGATCACCAAAGCCATGTATATGATGTCCTCAGTTAAGCTTAGAAAGGCTAAGCAGAAGCTTGAGAATACCGAACCTTACTTTTATGGATTACAGGATCAGATAAGAAGTATATTATTCCATTTTCCTACTATGCAGCATCTTTTCTTTGATAACAGAAATGTAGATATACATGAGAGTGTCAAGAAAAAAGCATTTATTGTCATAAGTGGTGATAAGGGTATGGCAGGAGCTTATAACCATAATGTTTTAAAGGAAGCAAAGAGGTTGTGTGACGAGGCAGAACAGTATAAGATATTTGCCATCGGAGAAACAGGAAGGGCTTACTTTAGCTCACTTGGTTATAATGTGGAGAATTCTTTCAGATTCTCTGCAAATAACCCATCAGTCCATAGAGCCAGAGTTATAACGGAGGATATAGTAGAACGTTATAAGAAGGAAGAGATGGATGAGGTGTATATCGTGTATACTAAGATGGAGCATGGCATGAAGGAAGAAGTTCAGGTTGAACAGCTTCTTCCTCTTAAGACTAACGAATTCATCAAGGAAGAGTTAGCAGCTAATGCCAGACAGGGAAAGAGTAACGGTACACTTGAGGATTTTGAAGGTAATGATGATTATTTCGTTATCTATCCATCTCCAAAGGTTGTTCTTAATGATCTTACATATAATTATGTTACAGGTTTCGTGTATGGAGCTCTTGTTGAGGGCTTTGCAACAGAGGAGAACGCCCGTATGGTTGCCATGCAGGCAGCTACAGATAATGCAGAAGCTATGCTTAAAGAGCTGTCTATAGAGTATAACCGTGTAAGACAGGCAGCCATAACACAGGAGATAACTGAGGTTATTGGTGGTGCAAAGGCTCTTAAGAAGAAAAAGATGAAGAAAAAAGCCCAGGTAGGATAAAAAGGGCTTCAGACTAGGCAGAAAGAGGTGTAATTCACGTGGAAGAGATGAAAGGAAAGATAGTACAGGTTTCAGGACCTGTAGTAGACGTTGAATTTGAAGGTAATTATCTTCCAGCTATCAAGGATGCACTTTATGTAATACAGGACGGTAAAAAGAAGGTTATGGAGGTTTCACAGCATATAGGTAATAATGTTGTTAGATGCATTATGCTTGCAGCGAGTGAAGGCCTTTGTAAGGATATGGAAGTCACAGCAACAGGAAGTGGTATATCAGTTCCTGTTGGCGAAAAGACTCTTGGACGACTTTTTAACGTTCTTGGTGATACCCTTGATGATGGAACTAAACTGGATGGTGAGGAGCACTGGAGTATTCACAGAGATCCTCCATCATTCGCAGAACAGAGTCCTGTAGTAGAGATGTTACAGACTGGTATCAAGGTAATCGACTTACTTGCACCATATGCAAAGGGTGGTAAGATAGGTCTGTTCGGTGGTGCTGGTGTTGGTAAGACAGTCCTTATTCAGGAACTTATAAGAAATATAGCTGCTGAGAGCGGTGGTTATTCTATATTTACAGGTGTAGGAGAGCGTAGCCGTGAAGGTAACGACTTATGGACTGAAATGAAGGAATCAGGAGTACTTGATAAGACAGCCCTGGTATTTGGTCAGATGAATGAACCACCTGGAGCAAGAATGAGAGTTGCAGAGACAGGACTTACTATGGCTGAGTATTTCAGAGATGTTAAGAAACAGGATGTGCTTTTATTCATTGATAACATATTCCGTTTTGTACAGGCAGGTTCAGAGGTTTCAGCACTTCTTGGACGTATGCCATCAGCCGTTGGTTATCAGCCAACTCTTGCAACTGATTTAGGTGAACTTCAGGAGAGAATCGCTTCAACAACAAAGGGTTCTATCACATCAGTACAGGCTGTATATGTACCTGCGGATGACCTTACTGACCCAGCTCCTGCAACAACATTCTCACATCTGGATGCAACAACGGTTCTTTCAAGAAAGATTGTTGAACAGGGTATATATCCTGCTGTTGACCCACTTGAGTCAACATCAAGAATCCTTGAACCCGATGTAGTAGGTGAGGAACATTATACTGTTGCAAGACGTGTTCAGGAGGTGCTTCAGAAGTACAAGGAGCTTCAGGATATTATTGCAATTCTTGGTATGGAAGAGCTTTCAGAGGATGATAAGCTTACTGTATACAGAGCAAGAAAGATTCAGAGATTCTTATCACAGCCATTCCATGTAGCTGAGAACTTTACAGGTACTCCTGGTAAGTATGTTCCTGTCGAGGATACTGTTAAGGGCTTCAAAGCTATACTTGATGGTCAGATGGATGAATATCCGGAAGCAGCTTTCTTTAATGTAGGTACTATTGAGGATGTTAAGGCTAAGGCAGAAACATTGAAATAAATCCCACATTTTTTACTTCGTAAAAACAAGGAGGTATGGGTTGAATACATTTTCATTGAAATTAATAGCCTGTGATAGGGTATTCTATGATGGACCATGTGAGATTCTTATATTTGATGGTTTTGATGGTGAGATGGCTATTATGGCTAACCATGAGCCTATGACATGTAGTGTTGAGACTGGAGAATTAAGATTCAGGGTTCCAGGAGAAACAACATGGCAGGAAGCTATAGTTTCGACAGGACTTCTTAAAGTTGAACACAATAAAGTTGACATAATAGTGTATTCAGCTGAAAGACCTGAAGAAATAGATAAGTTCAGAGCTGAGGCAGCGCTTGAAAGAGCGAAGGAACAGCTTGCACAGAAACAGAGTATTATGGAATACCACGTATCAACGGCATCACTGGCAAGAGCTATGGCCAGACTTCGTGGTGTAAAGAATCATGATGTGTAAATGACTTTTGACACTTACTGATGTATCAGGATTGCTACATTGCTATGCAATTCACGCAATCCTTAAACACCTTAAACTCCCCATTATCCGGTGGTATGGCTGCTGGATAATGGGGAGTTTTTTATGCAGCTGATTGAAAATATATCGCAGTAGCGATATAATAAAAAAGCTATATTATAATAAAAAAATAATCAGGTAGGAGATGGAAAATTTGAAGGGTAAAAAAAACATAAAATTATATCACGGCTCAGATGTTATAGTTGGTCAGCCTGAATATGGAAAAGGAAAATTAAATAATGATTATGGGAGAGGATTTTATTGTACAGAAGATATTAATCTTGCTAGAGAATGGGCATGTGCAAAGAATAACGATGGTTATGTCAATATGTATGAATTAGATATGTCAGAAATGAATATACTTAATCTCAATTCATCAAAGTATAATATACTTAACTGGCTTGCTGTATTAACTGATAACAGGACGTACTGGCAGAACGGGAGTGTCGCAGAAGAAGCTAAAAGGTATCTTAGAGAACATTTTTTGATTGATATATCTGATTATGATGTGATAATAGGTTATCGTGCAGATGATTCGTATTTTTCGTTTGCACAGGATTTTGTGGCAGGGGTTATATCGCTTCAGAAATTATCGGCAGCTATGAGGTATGGAAAGCTTGGGGAGCAGATTGTATTAAAAAGTCAGAAAGCATTTCAGACGATAAAATATACAGGAAATGAAAATGCGAGTCACGATATATATTATGTTAAGAAAGTGAAACGTGAAAAACAAGCAAGAAAAGAATACAGAATGAATAAAAAAGAAAAAGCAGATATTAATGACCTGTATATGCTTGATATTATGAGGGAGGGTATTGAAAATGGTGATGCACGCTTATCCGTGTGATTATGTAAATATGGCACAGAGAATAATGGGTGATATGCTTGATTATGCTGTTAATACATATGATGTGGAGATTGATGAGTTTTTTGGCATGTTTATAGTATCAGATATATCTAAACAGTTTCAGTCAGGTAATCCTACATATGTAGCGGGTAAAACTGGATGTGAATTGTTCAAAGAGGTTATAGCGGAATCAGGTCTTAAACTGGACGATAAAGAAGATGTAATGTACATTGATAAAACAGCAGAATACTGGACAGGCTGGGCACTTGCATATTATCAATGGTACACAGGCAGAACATTTGCAAAGATATGGAATGCTGTAAAGCTTAAAGATATAGTAGATATGTATCCTGTGTATCACGAGATGGATATACAACAGTTTGTTGATAGAATGAACGAACTGTGGGAAAGCTATTATATAGATACTAATCTAAAGAGGATCCGTATGCTTTCAGGTTATTCACAGAGAGAATTGTCAGAGTTATCAGGTGTGTCGTTAAGACAGATACAGTTGTTTGAACAAAGACAGAGAAATATTAATCATACCAAAGCTGAAAATGTATTCAGACTTGCAAAAATATTAAACTGTAAATGCGAGGATTTAATTGAAATATAATGGTGGTTTATTAAAGAACATAGTTAAATAAGAAAAAATGTCCTTTTTTTGCATAAAATGTCCTGTTTTTGTAAGTGATATTGCATAAATATTAATAAAGTGATAGATTCACAGATGTGGATGGAATAGAAATATAGTCATAAACGACTATAAAACACTCAAAACATATGCATGCTGAGCATATAGTTTCTTTGCATATATAGTATGATATTAGTGTTGAATTTGCGTTTGACACTTATATCATGGTATTATAAGTGTATAATTATACAAAGAAACTGAGGTCGGACAGATGTTAAAGATTGCCATATGTGATGATGAAAAGATTTTTGCAGAGAAAATCAAAGAATTGCTTGAAGTATATCTTGATAGTAAACACATTGCTCGTGAAATAAATATATATACATCCGGGATTGATTTTGTTGCATTGGGTGAGAATGTGATGGAATATGATATTGCATTTCTGGATATAGATATGAAAGATATGAACGGAATACAGACAGCTGATAAAATAAGAGTATACTCACAGGATATATATATAGCATTTGTGACAGCATATATTAATTATGCACCAGAGGGATATCGCTGCAATGCAATAAGATATATCCTTAAAAATAGCAATCAGCTGGCTGCATCTATATATGAATGTATGGATGCAATACTTGATAAGATAAGCAGCAGCCACAAAACGAAGACTATAGATTTCTGTGGCGGAAGCTGTGAGGTATTGGTAAACCAGATAATGTATATTGAAAGTAATAAGCATAAGCTTCTGTTTCATATAATTGGAAAAGATCCTGAGGATTACAGTATATATAGTACATTAAACGATGTTGAAAAAGAATACATAGAAGCAGATTTTTTGCGTGTGCATCAGAGCTATATGGTTAATATGAAGTATATTAGTAAGCTCGTAAGATATTATGTTATATTAGAGAATGGTGAACGTATAAGTATACCAAAGGTGAGGTATAGAGAGGTTGCTGACAGCTATATAGCATACAGGGGAAGATTATAATGGGGAATAGTATTAACAGCGTGATAATAATAACTATCGAAATGATAACCTGCAGAATGTTATATGAGTCTTTTGTTGTCCGTAAGAAAAATATAACAGATAAAGTATATAATATGAGTATGGTTATTCTCATAGGTGTAATGTTTATCATTTCCAGGATTCTTAAGACATATATACCAGTAAAGCTGTTGGCAGGGATGATAGCGATAGTTATATATATGTATATTATGGAACAGATAAGTATCATCAAGTCAGCAGCAATAGCCCTGATATATTATTCGGTGGCAATTGTGCTTGATTATCTTGTTATGCTCATTATGATAAGCATATTTGGAAGCTTGGAAAATGTCGGGAATATATCAGAAACTGCTGGTAACTCACTTATTATACTGAGCAGGGCAGTATTTTTATTAATAACGATATTCTTAAGGCAATATAGCCTTAGGAAGAATGTTAACAGAGTAGATGTAAGCAATAGCGATTGCAGAAAGCTTCTGTTTTTCCCAGTGTTTACAGTTTTTATCGTTATAGCACTTAGTGGAACGATGATGACGATGGATGCAACACAGCTTGCTGTCATATATTATGTAATAGCAGTAGGCGTTGTTATTATGGATATCATTATGTTTCATCTTGTAAAGGATATAATAATGAATTCATATAAGCTTCGTGAAAATGAGGTGTTAAAACAACAGGCAGCAGGACAGATAGAGTTATACAGAACTGTATCAGAGAATTTCGACAGGCAAAGAAGAAAAACACATGAGTATAAGAATCAGATGCTGTGTATAGAGACACTTGCTGAAAATGGGGAGTATGATAAGCTAAAAAGCTATGTTAAGAGCATAACAGGAAACCTTAACAGGGAACTTGATATGATAGATACTAATAACAAAATAGTTAATGCAGTACTTAATGCAAAGTATCATGAAGCTGTCGATAACAATATACTTATGGTATTCAAGATTAACGACCTTTCGGGAATAAATATATCAGATGAGGATATAGTCCAGGTGTTATCTAATCTTCTTGATAATGCAATAGAAGCAGCCGGGCAGTGCGATATTAATCACAGGCTGATAAAGCTTAAGTTCACATGCGAGGATGCACATACTATATTATCAGTGTCAAACACTTATAAATATGAACCACAGATTACAGATGATGGATATATGATAACAAGAAAGGAAGAAAAGCAGGAACATGGCTTTGGACTTCGCAATGTTATGGCAGTACTTGATAAGTATAATGCAAGGCATGTCATAAGATGTGAGAGTGGAGAGTTTTTCTTTGCTATGATGTTATAACAAAATAGTCTTTTTTTGCATTTTATGGTCTTTTTTTGCACACGATATTGTTATAGAATTATGTTAGTGATACATTGTATCTTAACATATGTTATGACATTTTATGACGCGTTAGAACAGCATAAGTTTTTGTATAATAGTGGCAAAGGATATGATTATCAGAAATTATATATAATATGAGGTAAGTAAGGTTGAAGATAGCCATATGTGATGATGAAAAAGTTGCTGCTGAATATATTGGTGAGGTGTTGGAGACATATTTTAAAGATAAATCAATGGAATATAGCATTGAATTATATAATTCAGGTGAAACCTTGATGGCACTTCAGGATAAGATAATGACTTATGATGTTGTGTTTTTAGATGTTGATATGCCAGATGCAGATGGTTTTGAAGTTGCTGGATGGATAAGAATGTTTTCAGACAGAGTGATTATAGCGTTTATAACAGCTATGATTAGTTATTCCCTAAAAGGCTATAATTATAATGCGATAAGGTATATACCGAAAAATACTAATCAGTTGGAACAATCAATATATGAATGTATGGATGCGGTATTATACAGGATGAATTGTTTTGGCACCGATAAAAAAGTATTCACATGCAATCAGCAGGAAAAAGAGATTACACTTAATAAAGTTATGTACATAGAAAGCAGTGCACATAAAGTACAATTCCACATAGAAGGAAGGGAGATGGATAGATACATTACTAATGATAAGCTGAATAATATAGAAAAAGAATTAAGTGAATATAATTATTTTATAAGGGTACATCAGAGTTATATAGTTAATATGATGTATGTCAGAAAAATCAGTAGTTATCATATTTTGTTGAAGAATGGTGTTGACATAGGAGTGCCTAAAAAAAGATATAGGGAAGTAAAGAAAGCAATATTGGAATTCAAAGCCAAGTTATAGGTTAATGGAGGTAAAAGAAATGAAAAGTTTAAAGGTAAATGTGCTTAAAACTGTGAATAAGTTGACTAAGGAAATGGTTCAGAGAAGAAATGAAGAATGGCCACCAGAATGTACTTCTATTTTACATCAGCCTAAAAGACCAGGCGTAAGGACACAGCAATAGTTTCTGTGGAGTAGTCAAATGCTTGAATACATTACTGATATAACGATTCTGATTATTGAGATTGTATGCTATTTTACTTTTTTTGATATATTTGCAGTGAAAAGAAAATTGTCCAAAAGCAAGATAATAATCACAGTTTTCTTATTGGTATTATTTTTACGATTATGTATACATTTTCTAAGGAATTATACTATTATTAAAATATTAATAACGATTATTATAATATTATTGTCAATGTTGTATCTATACAAGATTAGCACCATTAAAGCATTAATATTAACGTTTTTTGTTCAGAGTATAATGACACTTATTGACTATATAATAATTATGATACTTGCAAAGCTTTATGGTGATATAACTGCATTAGAAAGTGCTTCAGCTTTAATAGGAAGACTTATTATTATTCTAAGCAGATTAATATTATTTGTAGGACTTATTATTCTAAGCAGGATTAGCACTAAGAAAAACAACAGTGTTACGGCTGATATGAGTGATAAAGAGTGGATTCAGTTTCTGATATTCCCTATATTTACCATATGTGCTGTAATGTTGATGACTAGTTCTGTAATAAAATCGTATCATAGTGATATAATTGCCATTTATTATATTATAGCTATTGGACTTATTGTTCTTAATCTTGTTGTGTTTCATCTTATTAGTGAAATACTTGAGAATTCTAGAAATATGAAAGAAGCAGAGGCTTTAAGGCAGCAGTCTATAGGTCAGCTTGAATTATATAATTCGATGCGTGAAAATTATAATATACAAAGACAGAGAACACACGAATACAAAAATCAGATTGTATGTATGGATATGCTTATGAAGAAAAAAGATTATAGTAAGTTAGAAGACTACATAGGTAATATATCAGATGGGCTGGATGCACAGTTAGATATGGTTGATACAAACAATGATGTTGTGAATGCGATTTTTAATGCAAAGTATTACGAAGCTATAAAAAATGATGTTTTAGTTGTTCTCAAGATCAATGACTTGTCAGATATTAAGATATCAGACAATGATATTGTTACTATATTGTCTAATCTTCTTGATAATGCAATTGAGGCAGCAAAACAGTGTGATATAGGGAAAAGAATTGTAAAGATAAAAATGCTATATGAGGATGCTGTACTCAGTATAGCTGTGTCTAATTCATATAAGGCGGAACCAGTGCTTACAGAAGATGGATATATACGCACAACTAAGAAAGATAGAGAAGAGCATGGATGGGGGATGAGAAATGTAGTTGCAACATTGGAAAAATATAATGCAGAATATATTATTGATTATAAGAATGGAGAGTTTGTGTTTTCAATAATAATGTAGATGGCAGAAACCAGATGTCTGATGACGTCTGGTTTTTTTGCTATATAGATTGTGGTTGCTATTTAGAGGGGTACTTTAATATAGTCGTTTTTTGTTCAATATAGTCGTTTTTTGATAATGGGGTTGAATTGTGTATTTTGTATGTTAAAATGTAAATAGAAAGAGAATTGTATATATGATTGATGAATTAATAGTAAAAATAGTTGATAGTATGATAAATACAGATATTATATCAAAAGATGACAAGGAAGCATATGTGTATGCTTATACAATTACACTGGAAAAAGTATTGACACTAATTACGATAAGCATAATGGGTGTGGTTTTAAACAGGCTTGTGAATATAATAATATTTTTGTGTACATTTATGTTTCTTAGAAGAAGAACAGGCGGTTTTCATCTTGAAACATTTGGCCAGTGTTTTATGGGAACTAATCTTATATGTGTTATCATTGAGGCATGTGACTTCGTATGGTTAAAGTATATGACACTTGTTATGTTTCTTTGTATGGTATCTGTTTTATACATAATATGTGTTGGTACAGTTAATCATCCTAATCTTGCACTTAATGATGGCGAATTAATGGAAAGTAAGAAAAGAGCAAGAATTATAGTGGCTTTGGAAGCATTATTAACTATAGTTTTGTGTATTGTGAGGGTTGATAGAACAATAACAGGATATATGGCTATGGGTATTAACATATGTGCATTGTTATTGGTTATGTCAAAGATACAGAGCAGGATGAATAAGTAAGATGCTTGGTACATAGAAGGTTATTTGTTAGTTAGATTTCATGTATCTTAGGCATTTGAAGTTGGAAAGGGGTGACAGGAAATATGAAAAAAGTGGTATTAAGTGTTATATTTTTTATGATGGCTATGTTGGCGGCGTGTACTAAATACCAGATAAATGAGGAACAGTCTGATAATAATAATCCTTTTCCTGATTATGTATATAATCAGGAAAAGGAGCAGGGGGTATATGGGCAGTCAGATATGGCAATAGCAGAAAATGGCTATTATTATGTAATTGACAATATTTTGTATTTTTATAATATAAATAGCGATGTCAATATGCCGTTATGCTCTAAGGTAAACTGTAATCATGATGGTGAAACATGTGATGCTTATGTTAGTGGAATTAATACAGAAAATGGCACATTTGGATGTAATTGCATGAATGAAAAAGTTATGTATTATAATAATCATTTATATTGTATTGAGGTTACTAAAGACAGGGATTATTATTTATGCCAGTATGATGCTACATTTGGAAATAAAGAACGTATTACAAAGCTTGCATCAGTAAAAGATGAGCAGATAACGGTAACCAGTGTACAGGCAAGTATGATATCAGATGGTTATTTTTATTACTATACATCATTTTTGGATGCTGACTATGCAAAAAATGGTTATATTGCACCATTTTATATATGTAGAATAAGGCTTGAAAGCAATTCATCAAGAGAGGTTCTTGGAGAATTTCAGTTTCCGGGAGATTATGCTATGAAAGCTGGACAGAACAATGGTTTTGGCGTTTATCTGTCAGATAATAATATTTATTTTTATGCTGGCGGAACAGCGAGAATGTATTTTTCTGATAATAATGTACAATACCGTGTTTCAAAGTATGATTTAAGTACAGGTCAATATACAGAATTATGGACATATACAGGTGATGACAGAGTAGATGTATTTGGAGAAAATACAGGAAAAGTAGATTCTATGTCAGATGGCAGTTATGTCAGGATGGATAGTAATGGTAATTTCTACATTATGACATCATCAACAGGTAATGATAATGATACCTTAATTAAGGTTAATTTTGATAAAAATACAAGTGAAGTTATTTACACTACAGATATGGAGAAGTTGTATTCATTACAAAGTGATGGTGAGTATTTATATTTTTTTGAGTCTACACAAAGCAGAGAAACAAAGTCATATTTCACAGCAATAGATATGAATGGTACATTAAAAGCACAATATGAAATGGAATATGATGAGGAATTTTTGGAAAAAGCAAAAAAATATTATGAGCAGTATCCAGAGGATACTTCTGTTGTTGCGGATGCATCAGGAATCTGTGTATATGGGATTGACGAAAGATATATTCTTATGGGCAGCAATAGTGATTCAGATGTATATAAGAATTTAAAATCTCTTAATAGCAAACCGTATAAAAAGGTGATAACAACAGGCGTAGGAGTAATAAATAAAATGGATTATCTGAATAGTGGCACTGCATCAATAAAACAGATATATCAGAATTTATCATAGTTACAGAGCAGGGTTAAATATAAAATGTTTAATCCTGCTTTTTAAAAATAATTACGGGGAGAAGGGATGTTATGGCAGAGCTTAAAAGAATTGTTGGAAAAACATATATAGGTCTGTTAGTATGTTTATTAGTGTTTAATATGCTGATACTTGTCAGCGATAAAACAGATGACCTGCAGGTAACATATGCATATATAGAAATGCTTAATACGGCTGAAGGTGTTAAGTCAGATAGCAAACTGAGTACGGAAGCGGCAACGATAGCGTGGCAGGAATATTTTCAGAAATATGAAATCAATGGCAGTGACAGTTCTGACAAGACAGCAGCTGCTAAACAGGCAAGAGAGAAGTTAATGCAGCAGGCAAAGTATATAGATAATTACAAGGGGATAATTGAGGATAAAAGACAGACAGCAATATTATATGCAACAGCGGGAACTTATAAAAAGAACAGCTTTGAATATAACAACTTATTAAAAACGCAATATGATTTATCACAGATAATAGATGCAGATGTACAATTAAGTAATGGATTGTGGTTAGAAAAATTATATAAGAATAATTATATTCATTTATTAACATTAATTACGTGTGTATATACAGTATATATGTTTTTTTCGGAAAGAAAAAACGGATTATATCATATTGTACATACAGGTCAGAGTGGAAGGGGAGTTCTGTTTGTTAAGAGAAGTATAATATTGTTAATACAGGCGGTAGTAACGAATGTTGCACTGTATACAGAGTCAGCGGTTATGCTGCTTAACAGATATGATGGTGTAAAAGACCTGAATGTTGCAGCCGTAAGTGATGAATATTTTATACTTACTTCGGGTAAGCTTTCAAGAATACAGTTTTTAGGATTAATAATATTATTATCGATATTGGCAAATGTTGTATTATCGCTTGTTTTATGGGCAATTTTATTGTGCTTTGGCAATGTAAATATTGGTCTGTTTTTTTATTGCTGTATTTGTGTGGCTGATGTGGTGATATATAAGGTTATTTCAGCAAAATCTATATTGCAGATATTTAAGTATCTGAATGTATATTATTTATTTTTTCCGAATAAAGCAGCAGAATACTTTAACTGGGGATGTTTTAACATTGCAGTATCTTTGTTAACAACTACGATAATTGTATCGGTATTTATAGGAATACTGGCTTTGTTTGCAAGTGCATATATCAGCATAAGAAAATATTTCACTGGTAAGATGAATATAGTAGAAAACGCTATAGAGTTAATTCTGACATATATTATGAGATTAATGGTAAAGACGAATAATTTCGGTAAAGAAGTTTATAAGATATTAATTTCACAGGGAATAATATGGATACTGCTGCTTCTTGCATATATTGCAGCTAATGTAGAGCCAAGCTATGGGGTTATATATGATGCCAAAAAGAGTTATATGTTAGGATATTATGAGAAAGCGGAAGGGTTAAGTTATGGTACGGAATTAATAGATATTTATAATGAATATAATGATGAATATGAAGATTTTCTTGATAACTTTGATTATTCTGCTGAAGGCGCGAAAACACTTCTTGCTAATAGACAGGACTTATTTAATACTGTAAAAGAGAATTTTAATTATATTAAACAGATGAATGAGAAGGGAATATCAGCCGTTGTAATTAATCCATATGAGTATACAGAAACAATAGGAAACAGAGAGTGGAATAATCAGGAACTTATTGCAATGATAAATGTTATTGCAGCTATTGTTATTTCATGCGGGTTTATAGCATATGAAAAGAAATCAATGGTAAAGAGTCTGGCTCTTACGGGAATGAACAGAAGAAAATGGCTGGTAAAGAAGTTGTTTATCCAGAGTATGCTTAGTCTGCTATTTGCCTGTATTACATATGGGATGTATTATAAGAAGCTTTGTGGTGTATATACATATACCAATATAACAGCACCATTGAAAAGTATAATGCTGTTTCAGAATTACATAATAAACCCACCGATAATAGTATATATTTTTATTGATTTTATGATTAAATATATGTTCCTTTTGGGAATACAAATGATAATGTCAGTTGCATCTATATATGTTAAATATTCATATTGTTTTATTGTAGGGCTGGTAATTATTTTACCACAATTATTGTATATGCTTGGGTTTAAGTTTATGTATAAAATATCAATAGTAAAGTATATGGCATTTTTCAGATGTTGGATAGAAAGCGGAAGGACGATGACTGTTTACTGGTTTTTGACTGGAATAATTATTTTGGTTGGAATAGGCGCAACTATATATATTATGAATGTATTCCAGCATAAGGCTGTTATAAATAAAAATGATAAGGAAAGGAGTTAATTAAAATATGGAATTAGAGCTTATAAATTTAAAAAAAACTTATGGAACAGTACAAGCGTTAAAAGGAATAAATTATAAATTTACATCAGGAATATATGGAATATTAGGTTCAAATGGTGCAGGAAAGAGTACTATGATTAATCTTATTACCGATAATATTTCAAGAGATAAGATTAATGGTGGAAGTATTTTATATAGTCAGGATAAAGAAAAAAAAGACATATTGAAGCTTGGAAAAAATTTTAGGAAAATTGTTGGATATATGCCACAACAGCAGGGATTTTATGAGGATTTTTCGCCTATGGCATTTCTTAAATATATGGCAGAAATTAAAGAAGTGAAAAAAATTAAAGTATCAGATAAAAATGGAAATACAATTACTAAAAGTGTTAATCAGCAGATAGAAGAGCTTCTCGATGTAGTTAACCTTAGTAATGTTGCATATAAGAAAATAGGTGGTTTTTCGGGAGGTATGAAACAGAGAGTTCTTTTGGCACAAGCTTTATTAGGAGAACCTAGAATTCTTATACTTGATGAACCCACTGCTGGACTTGACCCTAAAGAAAGAATTTCAATAAGAAATTATATTGCAGAATTATCAAAGAATAAGATAATTCTTTTTGCAACACATGTAGTAAGTGATATAGAGTGTATAGCCGATAAGGTTATTTTATTAAAAGATGGACAAATTATAGCAACAGGCACTCCTGTAGAATTGATTGAGAATATGTCAGGAAAAGTAGGAGAAATTACTTGTTCTCTTGAGCAGATTAGTGATAAACAGAAAAAATATAAGATAGGTAATATAAGACAAAGAAAAAATGGTTTAGCATTGAGGGTAGTAGGAGATGAGTTACCTGATGAAGCAGTAAAAGTTGAAGATAATATTAATCTGGAAGATGTATATTTATATTATTTTGAATAAATATTAATTATAAATAGGGGGATATATATATATGAAAAAGAAAAAATATGCAATTATACTAATATGCCTTTTAGTTATAGTAATAGTTATAATAGCAATAAATATAAGGATTCCAAAACGAATCAGTATAAATCAGAATATATCAGAACTATCTGTTACAAGGGGAAAAGATGGAGTAATACAGAAGATAGGTGATTGTGATAAAATAGCTGGTATGATTAATGGAATACATGTGAGAACATATTCTGTTGTTTCTATATTAAAAGGAGATGCATCGCGTACTGGTTGGGAGTATAGTCTTTCGTATAAAGATAGTGATGGAAAACATAAAAGTATAGTGATATCGCAAAGCAATATAAAGTATAATGGGAAAAGTTATACAGTAGAAGATACAGACATGATTACAGATATTATAAATGAACTCGCTGCTGTATATAGTGAATATGATTCAAAGATAATTAAGTTTAATCTTACAGATTTGAAAAATATTATTATAAAAAGTAATATTACATCAAAAAAAGTGACTATAGATGGAAAAACATTAGATGATTGTATTGAAAGACTATCAAAAGATAATATGCCGGAAAAAGCTAAGCCAGACACAGAACGTACTTTATATAAGATTACATTTAATTATAATGACGGAACAAGTGAAGAAATTCCTGTGTATTTTGGAGATGTTTTAATGTATAAAGGAAAATATTATGAACCGTGTCGTAATCTGTGTGAGGTTATAAATGAGCATGTTGGTGATTAATGTATAATGGTATATTTAACTAAAGAGTTGCCCTGCAGCTCTTTTTTTATTGTGCAAAATGTGGTATTCTATTATTTAATGAAGTTTTATAAAGATACGGGATTATCATCCCACTTTTATGCTCATATCGGGGCGGATCCAAAGGTCTTTCGTCCACCTATGAGCAAGCTCATGTGGGTTTAGACCTTTTACCATGGTATCAATTATATAGCAGGAAGGAAAATATTATGCCAGTAACAGATTATTTAGTAAGAAATGCCGAGTTATACCCGGATGAGGTAGCTCTAGTTGAGCTTAATCCTGATGAGAAGGATACTAGAAGAACGACATGGAAGGAGTTCGATCTGATTCAGCCTATTAATAACATGCCATATAGGCGTGAGATTACATGGAGTGTATTCAACGAAAAGGCTAACAGGTTTGCCAATATGCTTCTTAGCAGGGGAGTTAAGAAAGGGGATAAGGTAGCTATTCTTATGTATAACTGTCTTGAATGGCTTCCTATATATTTTGGCGTGTTAAAGACGGGTGCTATCGCAGTGCCTTTTAACTTCCGTTATGATTCGGATGAGATATATTACTGTGCCGAGCTTGCACAGGTTGATGTTATAGTTTTTGGTTTTGCTTTTATCGGAAGAATAGAGGTAAATGCAGAGAGATTATCAAGAGGAAGACTTCTTATATATGTTGGTGATAACTGTCCAAGTTTTGCAGAGAGCTACCATGAGCTTGTGGCTGACTGCTCAAGTAAGGAGCCGGATGTTAAGATAACTGAGGATGATTATGGTGCTATATACTTTTCTTCTGGAACTACAGGTTTTCCTAAGGCTATATTACATAAGCACCAGAGTCTTACACAGGCAGCTATCATGGAGCAGAAGCATCATTCAACAGGAAGAGATGATACATTCTTGTGTATACCGCCTCTTTATCATACAGGTGCTAAGTTCCACTGGATGGGAAGTCTTGTGGCAGGAAGTAAGGCGGTGCTTCTTAAGGGAACCAAGCCGGAGCAGATATTATCTGCGGTATCAAGTGAACACTGCACTATTGTATGGCTGTTAGTGCCTTGGGCACAGGATATTCTGGATGCACTTGATTCAGGAAGGATTAAGCTTTCAGATTATAATCTGTCGCAGTGGAGACTCATGCATATAGGGGCACAGCCTGTTCCACCTTCACTTATAAAAAGATGGAAAGAGTATTTTCCTAATCATCAGTATGATACCAACTATGGTTTATCAGAATCTACAGGTCCAGGATGTGTTCACCTTGGCGTTGAAAACATACACAAGGTTGGTGCTATTGGTATTCCAGGATACGGCTGGCAGTGTAAGATAGTGGATGAGCATGATAACGAGGTCTGTCAGGGTGAAGTAGGTGAGTTATGTGTAAAAGGACCTGGCGTTATGACATGTTATTACAGGAATGAGGAGGCTACTAAGGAGGTACTTAAGGATGGATGGCTGTATACAGGAGATATGGCTATGCAGGATGAAGATGGATTCTACTTCCTTGTTGACCGTAAGAAAGATGTTATTGTATCAGGTGGAGAGAATATATATCCTGTACAGATAGAGGATTTCTTAAGAAGATTCCACAAGATTAAGGATGCAGCGGTTATCGGTCTTCCTGACAGAAGATTAGGAGAGAAGACAGCTGCTATCATAGAGATAAAGGATGGAGTTACATGCACAGAGGAAGAGATAGAGAATTTCTGTATGGAGCTTCCTAGATATAAGAGACCTAAGGAGATTATATTCGCTGAGATCCCACGTAATGCAACAGGTAAGATAGAAAAACCTAAGCTTCGTAAGATATATGGGGCTGATAAGCTTGTGGCACAGGAGAATCAGGGCTGATTGCTGTATTTTAATAGATATGTATAGCAGAAAGCATGTATAAATGAATATTAGTGTAACAAAAAAGAACGGAGTAATATATGAAAGAATTGATGTTAGGCAACAAAGCGGTTGCCAGAGGATTATATGAGGCTGGGTGTAAGGTGATATCCAGCTATCCAGGTACACCAAGTACAGAGATTACAGAGGAGGCGGCAGCTTACAAGGAGGTATATTGTGAGTGGGCACCTAACGAAAAGGTAGCACTTGAGGTAGCGCATGGGGCTACACTTGGTGGAGTAAGGGCAGCATGTGCTATGAAGCACGTTGGACTTAATGTGGCAGCAGATCCCCTCTTTACTATATCATACCAGGGACTTAATGCCGGTCTTGTAGTATGTGTGGCAGATGATCCTGGCATGCATTCATCTCAGAATGAGCAGGATTCAAGACATTATGCCATAGCAGCCAAGCTTCCTATGCTTGAACCATCTGATTCAGAAGAATCAAGAGTGTTTGCCAAAAAGGCATTTGAAATGTCCGAAAAATTCAATACTCCTGTACTCCTCAAGATGGTTACAAGGGTAGCACATTCACAGAGTATAGTAGATACAGAGGAACGCGTAGAGCCAGCACAGGTACCTTATGTGAAAGATCCAACTAAAGTTATGATGACTCTTAATTCGCGCAATGCACATGTAAGAGTGGAGCAGAGAACGAAAGACCTTATAGAATATGCAGAGAATTGTGAATTCAACAGGGTTGAGATGGGAAAAGATACAAGTGTTGGTATTATCACAGATTCTACTTCTTATCAGTATGCAAGGGAAGTATTAGGAGAGGACGCATGTATATTAAAGCTTGGACTTATCAATCCTCTTCCAGAGAAGCTTATAAAGGATTTCGCAGCTAAAGTTGACAGAGTAGTAGTTCTTGAAGAACTTGATCCAATTATAGAGAATCATTGTAAGCAGCTTGGTATCAAGGTATCTGGCAAAGATACATTTCCTATATGTGGTGAATTCTCACAGAATCTTGTAAGAGAATGTCTTGGCATGGAAGTACCTGCTCATATGAGCATAGATGAGAATCTGCCGGCTCGACCACCTGTTATGTGTGCAGGATGTCCACATAGAGGTATATTCTACATATTAAAAAAGAAAAAATGCATGGTATACGGAGATATCGGATGTTATACACTTGGTGCGGTGGCCCCTCTTAACGCTATGGATTTAAATGTGTGCATGGGAGCATCATGTTCAGGTCTTCATGGCTTTAACAAGGCTATGGGAGAAGCAGGAGAAAGCAACAGCGTAGGTGTTATTGGTGATTCAACATTTATACATTCTGGTATGACCGGTATAACTGATATTTCTTACAATATGAGTAACTCGACTGTTATTATTCTGGATAATTCCATAACAGGTATGACTGGCCATCAGCAGAATCCTACAACTGGTAAGAATCTTAGAGGTGAGCCGGCAGGTAAGGTTGACCTTGAAGCACTGTGCAAGGCACTTGGCTTTAACAGGGTAAGAGTGGTTGATCCATATGATCTTAAGGCTGTGGAAGAAGCTGTAACAGATGAGCTTGCAGCTAAGGAGCCATCTATTATCATAAGCCGTAGACCTTGTGTTATGATAAAAGGCACAGTTCATAAGCCACCTATAAGTGTTGATGAGGACAAATGTGTTGGATGTAAGCAGTGTATGAGTATCGGTTGTCCTGCTATAGCAGTTAAGGATAAGAAAGCACACATTGACCCAACACTTTGTATAGGATGTAAGGTGTGCTCACAGATGTGTAAGTTTGGGGCTATTTAAGGATTACATTATTATCAGAATATAAAGTCCGATTTATTCAATAAATATCAGGCTTTAATAAGAAATGAGGAACATATATGAATGATTCAGTTAAGAATATTATGATTGTTGGTGTAGGTGGACAGGGAACACTGCTTGCCAGCAAGATGTTAGGATATGTGCTTATGCATCAGGGTTATGATGTCAAGGTATCGGAAGTGCATGGTATGAGCCAGAGAGGTGGAAGTGTTGTTACCTATGTAAGATTTGGTAAAAAAGTATATTCACCAGTTATAGATAAGGGAGAAGCTGATTATATTCTTTCTTTCGAGAAGCTTGAGGCTGAACGCTGGATAGAATATCTTAAGGTTGGTGGACAGATTATCACCAACACGCAGGAGGTTGATCCTATGCCTGTTATAACAGGTGCTGCAGAATACCCGGCAGATATTGTTAAGAAGCTGGAGGAAGCTGGTGCTAAAGTTGATGCAAAGGATTTCTTATCAATAGCTGAGGAGGCTGGTTCATCTAAGGCTGTTAATATCGTGCTTATGGGAAGATTATCAGAATATTTTGATGATATACCTTATGAGGACTGGAGTGCAGCTATAGATGCAATCGTACCAGAGAAGTTCAGGGAACTTAATCATAAGGCGTTTGATCTTGGAAGGCAGGCATAAAATTCTTATATGATAATGGTGCTATATGATGTAGCACCATTATTTTTTTTATAATACATGTCACTTTTCCAGCTGCGTATCTGTAATATATACATAAGCTTATGATGTTCAGACCAAAGGTCAATATGCCGGGTGTGTCTGCATATATTTGGCACAAACCTGTCAAGTACAGAAATAAACGTGGAAAAGGACGGTGGTTTTTATGAAGAAATCAATAAAAAAGATATTGGTAGATGTGAGCGTGATTACACTGATTATAGGCTGTTTGTCAGCAGTGATGGCATGCAGCAGTAAAACATCTGATAGCGGAAAGACAGACGTAGATTATAAGTATGCATCATATGTATATGATGACAATGAGCCGCAATATTATATGTCAGACAGTGCAGCGGCAGCAGAAACAGGTTACTACTATATAGCTGGTGCATCAGGAGTCAGTGACAATACGAATAGCTACATGTATTACTATGATATGGTTAAACAGGAGGCTATTCCACTGTGTTCTGATATTGATTGTGACCATAAGACGAAAGACTGTGAGGCATATATATCATCAGATATGTGTCTTAGTAGTAAGATATGGTATCACAATCAGAGAATATATATGATAGAAAAGACCGCTGAGAAGGATATACTTGTTTCTTATAATAAGACTATGAGAGATAAGAAAGAGGAAAAAACATTGTCCATAGATGGTTATTCTGTCAATGGAAATAAAAACAATGCATGTATCAGCCATGGAAAGCTGTATTATATGTTAGCAGGTAATAATACAATCATGCTGTGTTCAGTATCGTTATCGGATGACAGCGAGCCTCATATTATAAAGACATATGAAAGTACATATAACTATCTTGAACTTATAGTATTGTATGGTATAGGAGATAAAGTATATATAAACTGGAACAGTGGTATATCCGTGGGAGAAAGTATATATTATGTTGAGGTGCTTGATATAAATACAGAAAATGTGCAGAGACTTTACAATATGAATGAACAATATCCTGACATAGCTGATTCAATCTTAAACTGGAACAGTGAAGTCAGCTTTGATAAAAGCAATAATATGTACTTCCCATGTGCCAATGAGGATAAATATATTATAAGAAAGTTAAATCTGGACAACGGAGAGATAAAAGATATATTTACATTGGATATTGAGGGAACGACAGTGGAAGCAAAGCAGGAGAAAAAAGAAATTAAAAATGGAGAGTTTTCGCAGTTTAAAGAAATTGGGGATGAGAATTACATACATTTTTATGGATATGATGGAAAACATCTGTATGTATACAGAGGAGTTAATATTTCTAAATTAGTGGGAAAAAGCATAGAAGAAAAACGGGCAGCCTATGACAATTATATTTATATATTTGATACAGATGGAAATGTTGATGAAACGGTTGTACTGAATAAAACTAATGAGAATTCTTCAGGTAATATAACTCTTGACTATAAAGGCGGTGATGAAAGGTGCATGCTTGTAACAACTGCCAGAGCGGATGTAGCAGGTATGGAACTGTCACAGGAGGAAAAAGATAAGATAGAGGCTATTGATAAAGAGGCGGCAAAGAAAAAGAAGGGTGGAGCATGTATATGTGTAACTGCGGTTCTTGATAAGTCACAGATAGGAAGCACAAGCATGCAGTGGCAGCAGATAACACCAGAGTAGTTGGAGAAAGCCTATGGAACTGATAAGAATAATAAAGAAAAGCATTCTGTGTATAATATGTGCGCTGGCAGCGGTTATAAGCATATGTATTTATCAGGTTAACAGCAGCAATGATGCTGTGACATATAGATATTACAGACAGATTATCAATGATTATGACAAGATTAAAGAAGACAGGGTAGGTCTGACAGCCAGTAAGCTGACAGCCGCATATGATACATATAGGGAAGAAGATAGCGAGTATATAAACAAAGCAGCAGAGCTTGTTGAGAATAAGGAAAAGTACGTGAAGTCTTATAACAGCTATTATGACAATAGTGCGGACAACATCAAGTCTAAAAATTATAGCAGAATAGCAGATAGCACACTTTTTGGTGATACAGACAGCTATTATATTCTCAATGCCAATAAGCAGTTAAAAGATAAAGAAAAGCTTGAAAAAGCAGATGTGGCATTTAATAATACAAACACGGCAGCTATTGAGCAGCTTCTTAATAATAGAGCTATACCGCTTATCTACGTGATTATGATGACGGTTATCATAATACATTTTACAGAAGAGAGCGACAACGGAGTATATGTGCTTGTAAGAACAAGCAGGAGAGGAAGAATATTTCTGCCTGTTATAAGATGCTTTATTATTATAGTATTTAATATAATATTATCATGTCTGTTTAATTCAATAACATATGGTATATATGCAAAGATATATGGTGTTGATGGAACATGCTGTATACAGAATTCGAAAATGTTTAGTATGTTTCCTTATGCTGTTAGTGTAAATCAGATTTTTGTTATATATGTATTAGTATATGCCTGCGCAATGACTGCCATAAGTCTTTTGATATATCTTATGATAAACCTTGTGAATAATTATAAGATAGCAGTTACGCTGCTTATAGCGGTGCTTTTATGCGAATATATGCTGTATGGCAGAATACAGTATAACAGTACATTTAACAGTCTTAAATATATTAATGTATTTAATATTATATTTCCTGGAGGCTCTTATCTTATGTATGAGAACTGGGGAAGAGATGGCTTTATAACAGATATAAGTACAACAACGTGGATTCTTACAGCTGTTTTACTTGCTGCAGGACTGACTGGAAATGTGATTGCTTATTCATTAAAATATACAATCAGACAAAAGAGTGTCATAGAAGCTGCTGCGGTAAAGATAAGTCAGTCTAATCAGAAGCTTGTGTCTGGTATGCCTTTATATGTTATGGAAATCTATAAAACAATGATAGTACAGAAGGGGATTGTTTTTATACTGGCAGGGATATATCTGTTTACATCGGCTAAGGTTATGAAGGGCATAGATTATGGCAGTAATAACAAGACATATAAGCTTAACAGTTTTTATGTGGAATTCGATGGGCATGAGGCAGATAAGGAGGTCAGTGATTATATTGAAGCATTAAGAGATGAGGCTGTGCTAGTGCAGGACAGTAAAGAAGATGGCTCTTATGAGAAGGAAAATGCCAAAAAGCTTCTTGGTACAGTGGACATAATGCAGAAGGAATATGATTATGTTAAAAATATAAATGAGTCCCGTGAGGCAGATGCGGTTATAGTTAATCCATATAATTACGATGATATATTTGGAAGCAGGCTGTATTCTAACAATGAAACAATGAATCTGATATCCGTTGTTATCATTATACTGATAGCGGCAGGAGATTATGCTTCAGAGCGGCAGCAGGGAATGAATATGCATATAAGAACAGCAGGAAAAAGAAAGAAGCTGTGGTGGATCAAGCTGTCAAAGATTGTTATGCTGGCGGTCATTATATGGGGGCTTGCTGCTGGCATTAATATATATAACATAACACGCTGCTACAGCTATAACCAGATTGATAAGAGTATATTGTGTCTGCAGAAATTCGCAGATTTTCCGTTTGATATAAGTATACGTTCATATATTATCATTAATTACATATGCAGGTTATTATGGCTGATAGTTATAGCAGTTATAGCATATATGGTATCGTACAGATTTAGTTATAAGGTGTCAGTAATCATATCACTGTGTATGCTCATTCCACATGTCTTATATGTGCTTGGTGTAGGATTGGCAAAGAAGATGTCAATAATAGCCGCGATGGATATAAACAGGATGTTTGATTCATATGGGTATGGGTTAAAGAGTGTACTGCTGTTTATCATAGTATTTCTAATCATGGAAATAATACTGGTATATAATTATAAAAAAGCAGTGAAGTAGTGAAGCGTTCATGCAGTGAAACAGTAAAGTAGTTAAGAGTTTAGGCAGTGAAACAGTAAAGCCGGAGAAGGGTTTCATAAGCAGGAATAACAGGGATGGATATAGTCTTAAGGTGTATCGGCTAAGACTGCAATGGTGTAAGTTATAATACCATTGCAGTCATTTTTGCATATAATCCCACGATATGTGAATATTGTGAAAAAATCAGAAAATTATAAAAATGAAATTGAGTGAATAATGTGGGGATGCTATAATGAGCGCAGGTCAAATAAAGAATAGCATAGAAATAAGAAATGAGGATGTGTATGTTCAATCTTGAAGAAGAACTAAAAAAACTTCCAGATAAGCCGGGAGTATATATTATGCATGATAAGCATGACACAATCATATATGTAGGCAAGGCAAAGGTGTTAAAAAACCGTGTAAGGCAGTATTTCCAGAGCAGTAAGAATCATTCTGCAAAGGTTGTACAGATGGTTTCGCATATAGCATATTTTGAATATATAGTAACTGATTCCGAGCTTGAAGCACTTGTGCTTGAGTGTAATCTTATTAAAGAACACAGACCAAAGTATAACACGATGCTTAAGGATGATAAGAGTTATCCATTTATCAAGATTACTGTAAATGAAGCATATCCAAGAGTGTTATTTTCAAGAACAATGAAGCATGGTACAGGAAAGTTCTTTGGTCCATATACATCAGCAGGTGCAGTAAAAGAAACTATAGAACTTTTATGCAAGCTTTATAAGGTACGAACCTGTAACAGAAGACTTCCTAAGGATATAGGCAAAGAAAGACCATGCCTTAACTACCATATAGGACAGTGCAATGCACCATGCCAGGGGATGGTTAGTGAATCAGAGTACAGGAAAAATATAGAGTCGGTTATCAGTTTCCTTAATGGTAACTATTCAGAGATAATAAATGAGCTTACGAATAAGATGATGGATTGTTCTGAGAAGCTTGAGTATGAGGAAGCAGCAAGATATAGAGATCTTCTTAACAGCGTAAAGCAGATAGCACAGAAGCAGAAGATTACAGCGGATGATGCTACTGACAGGGATGTAATAGCATGTGCTATGGATGCAGAGGATGCGGTCGTGCAGGTATTTTTTATAAGACAGGGAAAGCTGCTTGGAAGAGAGCATTTTCATATGAAGGTTGCTGCGAATGATAGCAGAAGTGCCATATTATCACAGTTTATGAAACAGTACTATGGTGGAACTCCATATATTCCTAATGTTATCATGACACAGGAAGAGATAGATGATGCAGATGTTATCGCCGAGTGGCTTGGAAGCAGAAAGAAAAGAAAGGTATCTGTCATAACACCTAAAAAGGGTGACAAGGAGCGTATGGTTGAACTGGCACATAAGAATGCACTTATGGTTCTTACCAAGGATGCTGAGAAGATTAAGCTTGAAGAAAAGAGAACAACAGGTGCCATGAAAGAGATAGCTGGGTGGCTTGGACTTAAGAACCTAAGAAGAGCAGAAGCTTATGATATATCCAATACAAGTGGTGTGGAATCTGTAGGTTCCATGGTTGTTTTTGAAGATGGAAGACCAAAGAAAAATGATTACCGTAAGTTTAAGATAAAGACAGTCAAAGGACCTGACGATTATAAGAGCATGAGTGAGGTGCTTACAAGACGTTTCCAGAGAGGCATGAGGGAACGTGCGGGTGAAGAGGAGTCAAGAGGCTTTTCGGTGTATCCTGATCTGATTATGATGGATGGTGGACGCGGACAGGTAAATATAGCACTAAAGGTGCTGTCAGAGCTGGATATTCATATCCCGGTATGCGGCATGGTTAAGGATGATAATCATAACACAAGAGGACTGTATTATAACAACGTAGAGATACCAATAGACAGACATAGCGAGGGCTTTAAGCTTATAACACGTGTTCAGGATGAAGCACATAGATTTGCCATAGAGTATCACAGATCACTAAGAAGTAAGCTGCAGGTTAATTCGGTGCTTGATGATATAGAAGGAATCGGACCGGTAAGGAGAAAAGCACTTATGAAGCATTTTCTCGATATAGAAAAGATAAGGGCAGCAGGTGTGAGTGAACTTATGGAGGTTGATGGCATAACAGAGAATGTGGCACAGAATATATATAAGTATTTCCATTGAGTATGTATGTAGAATGTGAACAGGCAATATGCTGGACTGTCTGTAACTTATATTTGTTGTCCGTTTGCCACCAACTAATATTCAATTCAACAACAATATATTTGAAGAAAATCTTTTAATATCATAGCCGCTGTGTTACACTAATGTATAAGATGGTGTAAATATCGAAAGCGGAATAAAATGTTGTGAATATTGCATTCAATATGTACGCATGTGGATACATATGGTAAAAATATATATTAAATATAAAACAGGAAAACATTAATCAAATATATAATAATTGCGGCATTGTCAGTAATGACTTTAATATGCAGGATAGGAGTAGTATATGAATGGTAAAGAAAGAGTTAATTTATCAAAAGTAATTGAGAAGATGAATCTTGTGAATCTTACACCAGATATAGATGTCAAGGGAATATGGATTCATGTGCCTGAGTTTAACAGACCAGCACTCCAGCTTACAGGGTTTTATGACCAGTTTGATAATGACCGTATACAGATTATAGGCAATGTGGAATATTCATATCTCAAGAGTCTTTCAGATACAGAGCGTTTTGAACGTTATATGCAGCTTTTATCAAGCAATATTCCATGTCTTATATTCTGCAGGAATCTTGAACCTGAACCAGAGATTATAGAGCTTGCAAAGAAGTATCAGATACCTATTCTTAAGTCAGAGGAGTCAACTTCTTCATTTTCAGCAGAAGTTATAAGATGGCTCAAGGTACAGCTGGCTCCTTGTATTGTAATCCATGGTGTGCTTGTTGATGTTTATGGTGAGGGCGTGCTTATAACAGGTGAGAGTGGTATAGGTAAGAGTGAGGCTGCACTTGAGCTTATTAAGAGAGGACATCGTCTTGTAACAGATGATGCAGTTGAGATAAGAAAGGTAAGTAATGAAACATTAGTGGGTTCAGCTCCAGGTGTAACAAAGTATTTCATAGAGCTAAGAGGTATCGGAATCATAGATGTTAAGACACTTTTTGGTGTAGAAAGTGTTAAGGAAACACAGGAAATCGATATGGTTATCAAGCTTGAGGACTGGAATAAGGATAAGGAATATGACAGGTTGGGTCTTGAAGAGGAATATACAGAGTATCTTGGCAATAAAGTCGTATGTCATTCGCTTCCAATACGTCCAGGACGTAATCTTGCTGTTATTGTAGAGGCAGCAGCGGTAAACCACAGACAGAAGAAGATGGGTTACAATGCAGCTAAGGAGTTATACAGAAGGGTTCAGGAAAACCTTATGAAGGGTGACGAAGAGGACGACCTTTAATTACAATAATCAGATAACAGATTATGACTGGGGGTAAGCTTGTATGTGTGGTAAGGATAATATAAGTAATGCAGATATTAATAATGATAAAAGCATAGTACTTGGAATAGATATTGGTGGAACAACATGTAAGTGTGGAGTTTTTAGTGTGTCAGGAGAGCTTCTTTATAAGGATGAGATTCCAACAAGAAAGGATGAGGGTGGAAGCCTTATACTGGAAGATATAAAAAAACATATACCAGATATGTTGGAAGCAGTAAAAAAAGCAAGTGATGATATAGCCGGAGTAGGAATAGGAGTTCCAGGTGCTGTCAGGGATGATGGCACAGTTAACAAATGTGTCAATCTTGGATGGGGTGTGTTTAATGTGGCACAGACATTCAGTAAGATGACAGGATACAAGGTTAAGGTTGGAAATGATGCGAATATGGCAGCGCTTGGTGAGTACTGGATGGGAAGCGCCAAAGAGTACTCAAGCAGTCTTTTAGTTACACTTGGTACAGGTGTCGGCGGTGGTGTTATCATTGATGGAAAGCCTTTGTGCGGCTTCAATGGTGCAGCGGCTGAGATAGGCCATCTTCCTGTAGCAGATGAGGAGAAGGAGTATTGCAACTGTGGTAAGAGGGGCTGCCTTGAACAGGTGGCTTCCGCAACTGGCATAGTCAGGACAGCTGTCAGAATGCTTAGCGAATCAGATGAGCCGTCAGCGCTAAGGGATATCCCTTACATATCAGCTAAAGCCGTGTTTGATGAGGCAAAGAAGGGAGATTCCGTTGCTTTAAAGGTTGTTGATTATATGTGCCGTTATCTTGGTAAAGGTCTTGCATGTGCTTCTGGTATGGTCGATACAGAGGTTATATGTATAGGTGGTGGTGTTTCAGCAGCAGGCGAATTTTTGTTAAGCAGAATAGAAAAGTACTATAAGGAGTATGTGTTCCATGCTTCAAGAAACACTAAGATATTAAAGGCAACACTTGGCAACGATGCTGGTATGTATGGCGCAGCCAGACTTGTATTAAATGAGTAAGCAGAATGATGTAAATAATGAATATAGACAGGGAGTATGATAATACATGAGTCAGAATGATTTGTTGGAAAAGCTTAAGGATATAGCAGGTGAATCACAGGTCAGAACAGATGAGCCTATGAGCAGTCATACTACATTCAGAATAGGAGGCACTGCGGATTATTTCGTAATGCCTTCTTCTGTTGAAGAGTTACAGACTATAATACGTTTATTGAAAAAATCAGACATAAATTACTATGTTATAGGAAATGGAAGCAACCTGCTTGTAGGAGATAAAGGCTTCAGAGGAGTTATTATACAGCTTTCAGATGCTTTTGATGAAGTGGAGTATATTGATGATGTAACAGTAAAGGCTATGTCAGGAATGAAGCTGTCAAGGCTTGGAAACAGGCTTTCAGATAAAGGACTTGCAGGCTTTGAGTTCGCAACAGGTATTCCAGGAACGATAGGCGGGGCGGTCAGAATGAATGCTGGAGCTTATGGTGGAGAGATAAAGGATATTATTGTCAGTGCTGAGGTCTTAGATCAGAATGGTGATATCCATACTCTGGGTAAAGATGAGCTTGAACTTGGATATAGAACAAGCTGCATAATGAAATATGGATATATAGTAGTAAGTGCAACACTTAAGTTAAGTAAAGGCAATACTGATGATATAAAAGAGAATATAAAAGAACTTTCACAAAAGAGAAGAATGAAACAGCCGTTAGAATATCCAAGTGCGGGAAGTACATTTAAAAGACCAGAGGGATATTTTGCAGCAAAGCTTATAGAGGATGCAGGACTTAAAGGTCTGTCAGCAGGTGATGCACAGGTGTCAGAAAAACATGCAGGCTTTGTTGTTAATAAAGGCAGGGCAACAGCAAAGGATGTATGTGAGCTTACAGATAAGATAAAAGAAGAGGTCTTAAAGAAGTCTGGCGTTAAGCTTGAGCTTGAGGTTGTTAAAATAGGAGAGTTCTAGATACAGGTTTTAGTCAGGAGCGAGGCAGTATATGAAGATTATTATAGTCACAGGTATGTCGGGAGCAGGCAAATCGACAGCGTTGAATGTTTTAGAGGATGAGGGATATTATTGTGTGGATAATATGCCTATATCTCTTATATCAAAGTTTGCAGAGCTTGCAGACTGCCAGAAGCAGAATAATGGATATAACAACATAGCACTTGGTGTAGACATAAGGAGTGGCAATTCACTTGCCGAGTTCGATTCCGTACTTGATTATATGAAAAGCAGGAAATATGATTATACAATTCTGTTTCTTGAGTCAAGTGATGATGTACTTATAAAAAGATACAAGGAAACGAGAAGGACACATCCGCTTGCTAAGGACGGAAGAGTGGATAAAGCTATACTGCTTGAAAGAGAGCAGCTGGGGTTTCTTAAACAAAGAGCAGATGTTATCATAGATACAAGCCAGCTTTTGACAAGAGAGTTTAAGGAAGAGCTTGAAAAGATAGTGCTTGAAAGAAAAGAGTTTAACAACCTTATCGTTACAGTGTTATCTTTTGGGTTTAAGTATGGTATACCAGCTGATGCTGATATGGTGTTTGATGTAAGATTTCTCCCTAATCCATATTATGTTGAAGAGCTAAGACCGCTTACGGGTAATGATAAAAAGATACAGGATTATGTCATGAAAGCACCAGAGGCAGAAGAGTTCCTTGTGCGTGTTGATGGACTTATACAGTTTCTGCTTCCTAATTATGTCAAGGAGGGAAAGTCAAGCCTTGTCATAGCAGTTGGGTGTACAGGTGGAAAGCATCGTTCTGTGACACTTGCCAATGCAATCGCAGACAGACTTTCAAAGACACCTTATGGCTGCAAGGTGGAACACAGGGATATAGAGAAGGATTCAAAGCGTAAGGGTTAAGAATTCATAAGAGTTTAATATTTAATGAAGCCATGGTCAAAAGCCCCGGCTTTGATACAACAAATGCAGGGTGTACCCTTGTATAGCAATATAAGAAATGGAGATAATTAATGTCGTTTTCTTCAGATGTTAAGGAAGAGCTGAGTGCAAGGCTTGATTCGGCAAGACACTGCCAGATAGCTGAGTTTGCAGCTATTATGGGAATGTCGGGACGTATAAGACGTTCATCGGGTGGTGAGATGCAGGTTGAACTGCTCACTGAAAATGAGGTTGCCAGATACAAGTTTATTGTACTTTTAGAGACTATATTTGATATAGATTCCTCAGATATATTATATATATCCGAGAGCAGCAGGGATACAAGCATAAGAATATGTGACCAGAAGCAGGTCGCAAAGATATTACAGACACTTAAGTGGGCAGATGATACATTTGAACATATAGAACCAGTATTTGTGGATTCCAGAATAGTACAGAAGGATTGCTGCAAAAAAGCATTTATAAGAGGAGCTTTTATAGCCGCAGGCTCAATAAGTGACCCTAATAAGTTTTATCATTACGAAATAGTATGTGATTATGAAGAAGATGCAGAGTGTGTTAAGGATATGCTTTGCTTTTTTAATCTTGATGCAAAGGTTACGCAGCGTAAGAATAATTATATAGTCTATATGAAGGAGGGCAGCAATATAACAGATGCCCTTAATCTTATGGGAGCATATGTTTCCCAGATGGAGCTGTACAATGTCATGATTCTTAAAGAGATGAGAAATGATGTTAACAGGAAGGTTAACTGTGAAACGGCGAATCTTAATAAGACAATATCAGCGGCAGTCAAGCAGACAAGAGATATTGAGTATATAAGAGATACAGTAGGACTTTCAAGCCTAAAGGAAGGACTTTACCAGGTAGCAAAGATACGTCTTGAACATCAGGATATGAATCTTAAGGATATAGGAGAGCTTCTTGATCCGCCTGTGGGAAAGTCCGGGGTTAATCACAGACTAAGAAAGATAAGCGAAATGGCAGATGAGATAAGGGCTGCCAGGCAGGGGTATTGACAACAAGCGTATAATAAAACTTAGGCGGGGCATATTTATGATAGATATAAAGATGTTGACAGAACTATTATAATGCTGCAGTCGGATGTAAGAAAGGTTTCTGCATATAAGGCAGAAATGCAGGAGATTATATACAGTAAGGATATAATGGAGGATAATGAGATGACAAAAGTAGATATTATTTCAGGATTCTTAGGAGCTGGAAAGACAACTCTTATAGCTAAGCTTTTAAAGGAAGCATTTCCAGGAGAACAGGTAGTTCTTATAGAGAATGAGTTTGGCGAAATCGGAATAGATGGTGGATTCTTAAAGGAATCGGGTGTTGAGATAAGAGAGATGAATTCAGGATGTATATGCTGCTCTCTAGTAGGTGATTTTGGTACATCACTTAAGGAAGTAGTTGAAAAGTATCATCCAGACAGAATTATCATTGAGCCATCTGGTGTTGGTAAGCTTTCAGATGTTATAAAGGCAGTTAAGGATCTTCATATTGAGAATGAAATCAGGCTGAACAGCGCATCTACTGTAGCAGATGCATCGAAAGTGAAGGTATATATGAAGAACTTTGGTGAGTTCTTTAACAACCAGATTGAGCATGCAGGAACTATTATTCTTAGCAGAACACAGAATGTTTCAGAGGCTAAGTTAAAGACAGATATAGAACTTATCAGATCACTTAACAAGGATGCACATATTATTACAACTCCTTGGGATGATATTAATGGTAAGCAGATTCTTGATGCAATGGAAAATGTTACTAATCTTGAGCTGGAGATGCTTGCAGAAGCAGCAGCTAAGGCTGCAGAGGAACATGAACATGAGCACCACCATGATGGAGAGTGTGGTTGCGGACATGACCACGATCACGAGCATGAGCATCACCACGACCATGATGGAGAGTGTGGCTGCGGACATGACCACGATCACGAGCATGAGCATCACCACGACCATGACGGAGAGTGCGGCTGCGGACATGACCACGATCACGAGCATGAGCATCACCATGACCACGATGGAGAGTGTGGCTGCGGACATGACCATGATCACGAGCATGAGCATCACCACGACCATGACGGAGAGTGCAGCTGTGGACATGATCATCATCATGGACATCATCATGCTGATGAGGTGTTTACAAGCTGGGGTGTAGAGACTCCTGATAAGTATGATAAGGAAACACTCTCAGAGATACTAAGAAAGCTTTCTGAAACAGATGATTATGGTGATATATTAAGAGCAAAGGGTATGCTTCCTACACCAGAAGGTAAGTGGATGTTCTTTGATCTTGTACCAGAAGAATATGAAATCCGTGATGGTGAACCAGAAATCACAGGAAGAATATGCGTTATAGGCGCTAAGCTCAAGGAAGATGCTCTTAAAGAGTTATTCAATGTATAAACTAAGTTTTTAAATAGTGCAGTCCATGTTTTGCACATAATGACATGGGCTGCATTTTTAGGATTTATAAAAATATATGGCAGAAACAGCATAAATAAAGTATAAGAAAAGAGGTAAAATATGGCACAGGAAGAAGAATATCAGATTCCAATATTCTTAATAAATGGACAGCTTGACAGTGGTAAAACAAGATTTATCCAGGATACAATAGCAATGGGTCAGTTTGCAGAAGCTAAGAATAAGCTTCTTATTGTATGCGAAGAGGGTGAAGAAGAATATAGTGAGAAGCTTTTAAAGGACAATGGTGTAGATATGGTTGTCCTTGAAAAGGAAGAGCTTACAGAAGAAAAGCTGAATGAGCTTGATAAAGAATATGATCCATGGATAGTTATAGTTGAATATAATGGTATGTGGGATCCAGCTCTTATTATGGCAACAGCCAAGCCAAGAGGATGGGATATATATCAGTCTATCACGCTTGTAGATGCAGCTTCGTTTAATCTTCAGTGGAATAATATGAGGTCTATCGTAGCAGAAACAGTTAAGTATGCCGATATGGTTATATTTAACAGATGCAAGTCTGGTATGGATCTTGGAAGCTACAGAAGAAGTATGAGAGCACTTAACAACACACTTCAGATAGTGTTTGAGGATGATAAGGGTGAAATGATGTCTATAGCAGAACAGCTTCCTTATGATGTAAATGCAGATGTTATAGAAATAGATGATGCTGATTATGGCATATGGTATATGGATGTATCAGAAAGACCAGATGTGTATGTTGGCAAAAAAGTAAGATTTAAGGGACAGGTACTTAAGAATAAATACTTTAAGGATAAGAATTTCGTTCCAGGACGTAAGGTTATGACATGCTGTGCAGAGGATACTCAGTTTATTGGTTACATCAGCTTCTATAATGACATTGCTTCATTGGAAAACAGGCAGTGGATAACTGTTACAGCAACTGTTAAGGTTGAATTCCAGATGGCATATAAGAAAAAGGGTCCTGTTCTTTATGTAGAAAAGGTAGAGCCAGCAGAACCACCAGTGGAAGAGATGGTGTATTTCTAATATGATACAGGATATATTTCCAAAAGTTTTAAATAACCAGTATGTAGAGTGCAGTCCATGTGATAACGATATTATATTTTTCTTTAAGGGTTCATCACTTCTTGCAAGGTATGAAGGAGAAGATGTACTTGTATATCCACAGTACAAGGAGTTCGTTCTGGGGATAAACAAGGCGGATAACAAGGATACAGTGGATAACTATACATTTATTTATCTTCTGTCAGTGGATGATACAAGATATTTTCTTGCAAGAAAGAGCGGTGAGCTGCTTAAAGGTCAGTATATTGGTGAAATGGCTGACTCAGACATACATAAAGAATATGATACAGTTATTGACGGCTTTGATTTTGTCGGAGTTAATTCTTTTAGAAAGGCTGAGCCAAAGGCGCAGGCATTTGCAGCTATAACAGCATTTCATATATACGGATGGTACAGGGATAATCACTTCTGTGGAAGATGTGGTAAGCCAACTATTCACGATGACAGGGAACGTATGTTAAAATGTCCGTCATGTGGCAATATGATATATCCTAAGATATGTCCGGCGGTTATAGTAGCAGTAACGGATCATGACAGGATTCTTCTTACGAAATATGCGGGAAGGACATATAGGAATTATGCACTTATAGCAGGCTTTAACGAAGCTGGTGAGACACTTGAGCAGACAGTCAAAAGAGAAGTTATGGAAGAAACGGGGCTTAAGGTTAAGAACATAAGATACTATAAGAGCCAGCCATGGGGATTGTCAGGTTCGATACTTTCAGGCTTTTATTGTGAGCTTGATGGTGATGATACGATAACACTTCAGGAGGAAGAGCTTTCACTTGGTAAGTGGGTGAAGGCAGAGGAACTTTCGCTTGAAGATGATGGAATAAGTCTTACAAGGGAAATGATACTTAAATTCAGGGAGGATTGCCTGACTGAATAAAAAACGCTGGATTCCTGCAGGAATCCAGCATTTTTTTATAATAGCAGTTTTATGTTAATTTTTATAATTTTTAAAACATATGTTAATATCAACATTTCCAGATACACCAGGTACCGTACCAGTGCTTGTGTACTGCCACATAGTATATTTATATGGATAGTAAGGAGCTGCAGTCTGATATCCTGCGAACCACTTGTCGTAAGATTCAAGACGATTAAGTTCAACATTGTCCATAAAGTACAAGAGATTACTATATATGAGCGGTGTGTATCCGGCAGCCTTTATGGTATCACAGAAGGCTATAACAACATCAGTAAGCTCACTTGCACTAAGCTTTTCCTGACGGAAGGAATCATTTTCTATAGCCTCTATATCAATAGCTACAGGGTATGTAACGTTGTAAGGTCTTATAAGGTCAAGCACATAGTTGGCCTCTTCAACAGCTTCATCACGGCTTACAGCCTGTGTGTAGAAATATACTCCGACATCAACATTGTTGGTAAGAGCACTTGTTATATACTTTTCAAAAGAAGTATCCTTGACAAGAAGTCCTGAACCATAAGCTCTGTAGCCACATCTGATCATAGCATAATCTATGCCAGCTGACTTTGCCTTGGCAAAATCTACATCAGAGTTGTATCTTGAAAGGTCAATTCCTGTATACGTTTTAGTCGATTTATCATCAGAATATGTCATAAAACCATTATCATTGCGTGTGAATCCGGATGTGCTGTAATCAGTTTTTGCAAGGGCAGGGTCAATGTCAGCAAAAACATAATTTCCCTTCCTGTTAGAATATACAATGTTATCAGGATACAGCTTCTTAAGTATAGAAAGTGTCGATGAACCGCTTTCAAACTGTTCACGTATGGAGTTTAGTAAATCTTCTTTCTCAGAAGCTTTTGCAACATCAAGATCCTTTGATTCAAGCTGTGCAACTGTATGTTCGGTGCGTGTGTGGTCAGTAACAAGAAGAAAAATATTAGCAGCTATAGAAATGATTGCTGTTACTAAAAGTACAATCGTTAATGGCGATATTGAAACTTTTCTTTTGTTTTTCTTTTTCTGCCCCTTTTTTCCTGTATTCAGAATATCATCATTAAAGTTGTTGTTTAATGAGATATCATCTGTATTCTTATGCATATATATCCCTCCGTATGTTAATGATGTAAGCGCCAAAAGATGTTTTGACCCTTATGTCTGTAATTAGTGTATACGAGTGATATATAAAAGTCAAATGTGATGTAAAAATCATTGGTTGTATACGTGATGTAAAAATCATCGGCTGCAAAACCCCAATTAATAGGTAAAGATTAAAAACTAATAAAAACCAATAAAAACCAATAAAAAAACTGATTAAAAAACTAAAAAAAATATTGACAATATAGTTAACATATAGTATATATAAGATACACCATATATATATACATCAGACATTTGGAATATATGAATATATTTCAGATTCTTTAGCCTTCTGGAGAAGGTATTTATAGCGTTTCTGCTCGGAGTTCAGCTGATATATATAACAGTCTATAAGATCCGGGTCAGTAGCATTATCAAAGTTGGCATATGCAGCACTAAGTGCAGCTTTCGTCAGATTTATTTCCTCAACAAGATATTTTTCATCATATGTAGCAGGTTCTTTTTTCTTGCAGAACAGTTTCATTTCTGTTACCCCATTTCCTTATTTTTATAAAGTATAGTCATAAGCTGGCAGATCTATACATTAAAGGAAATATTTTTATAAAATGTTTGCCTTTGTCACATTCACAGGTATTAATAAGATTATGGGAGAAGCAAAAATCATGGAAATATGTATGAAAATGTGGGCTGGAATATATAAAGAAATATTGTCAGGGCATATGGATGTAGTAAGATATTTAGTTTTATTGATGGTTACGATGGCGGCAGCAGCAGATGATTATAAAAGGTATAAGATATCAAACAGAATAATCATAGGGGGTCTTATATTGTCAGCAATGGTGTGTATTGCAGAAATGTATATGATGTATGTAGTAAGTAAAAATGGTGTGGATAATACGTATGGAGGTTATAAGGGTTATAAAGATATTGGTTTAATGTATTTATCAGGTATGGTGTGGGCATTGGTTGTCAGTTATGTGTTGTATAAGGTCAGGGCAATAGGGGCAGGTGATGTAAAGCTTTTTATGGTTGTGGGAACGTTTATGGGATATAAGGATGTGATGTATATTATTGTTATTGCATTATTTGCAGGAGCGTTTATTGGTGTGGCAGAGGCTCTTGGCAGAAAGGAAATCATGCTGGTTACAGGAAAAAGCATGCATAAATTCCATTTTTCATATGCAATAATGGCAGGTGTATGTATGATGGTGTGTTTAAAGTCAGCCGGAATATAAAGGAGGGTGATAATAATTGGGAAAAGGAAATGTATGTGTTATATATGATCCGGATGAACGTTACGCAAAACGCCTTATGGGGATAATTAACGATGATAAAGATATTCCGTATAAGGCAAGAATGTTTACAAGAAAAGAAGAATTTAACAAGTATATAGCTGGTAACGATACAGACGTGCTTATGGTTAATGAGGAATGTTATACTTATGAGATTCAGAAAAAGAGCAATAATAATGTTATTGTTTTATGTGAAGAAGAAAATGAAGCAAGGAGGATTAATGATAGAAAAAAGGAAGGACATACAGGCGTATGCAAGTATCAGCCGGCATATCAGCTGTTAGGTACAATATCTAAAAAACATACAGAAACAGAGCAGAATGAAAAGGAAAAAAGTTTTAAGTGCATAGGTGTATATGGATTCAATTCTTCTTTAAGGGTTATGCTTGCACTTGTAATATCAGCCGCTTTTTCAAGAAAGGGAAAAACACTGTTTATAAACCTTGATGAATTCTCAGGTATTGAACATATAATGGGAAGTGATGAATCAAGAAATCTCTCAGATGCTTTATATATGTTTAAACAGGCAGGAATGCAGTATACAGATGGCATCCGCCGTAGTATACATTTTACAGATATATTTGATTATATCCCGGCAGTAGTATCCGCAGATGATATATCATATGCAGGGGATATGCTTCTTTCGCAGTTTATTGATGCAGCTGCATATAACGGACAATACATGTATGTAGTGATCAATATATCAGAAGGAATCACTAGACCATGGAAGCTGATGGAAAAATGTGATGTGACATATATAGCTGATAGTGGCGAATATATAGAAGGCTGCAGGTTTGATAATCTTAAAAGATATCTTATAGAGAATGACATGGAGCAGGTGTCTGATAGTATAATGAGGATTAATCTTAAAACAAAAGAGGATGTTGATGTGAATTTCCTTCAGAGAATCATGTATACAGAAGCGTATGGCTGTGTGAGCGAGTTGATTAATTATTTGTAGTTTTATGGATGAATTGTTTATAAAATTAAAAAAGGAAATATATGAAGAGCTTGATGTAAGCCTTGATATATCGGATGATTATCTTTATGAAATAATAGATGTGTGTATATATAAAGCAACGGCAGTAAAAAGACTGTCACTTAACCAGAGAGAAATGTTAAGGACACGGTTATATAATTCGATTAAGAAGCTTGATGTATTGCAGGAGCTTATAGAGGATGACGAGATAACAGAAATAATGGTAAATGGTTATGACAATATATTTATAGAAAGGAATGGATGTATAACAAGGTGTGAAAGACAGTTTGAAAGTGAGGAAAAGCTTGCTGATGTAGCACAGAGAATAGCAGCAATGTCAAATAAAATCATTAATGAGTCGTCACCTATCGTAGATACAAGACTGCCGGATGGGTCAAGAGTCAATATGGTATTACCGCCAATAGCGATAGATGGCCCGATAATAACTATAAGAAAATTCTATAGAACACCCATGGACATTAAAAGAATGATACAGGCAGGTTCTATAACAGTTGAAGCAGCAGATTTTCTTAAGCTGCTCGTTAAAGCGAAATATAATATATTCGTATCTGGAGGTACAGGAAGTGGTAAAACAACATTTCTTAATGCCTTATCTAATTATATCCCAAAGGATGAAAGAATACTTACAATAGAAGATTCCGCAGAGCTTCAGATATCCGGCGTTGATAACCTTGTAAGGCTTGAAGTAAGAAGGGCAAATATGGAAGGAGATAATGAGGTTACAATAAGGGATCTAATTAAGTCAAGTCTGAGAATGCGCCCTGACCGTGTGATAGTTGGAGAGGTCAGGGGCGAGGAGGCACTTGATATGCTGCAAGCCATGGGAACAGGGCATGATGGCAGTCTTTCTACAGGGCATGCCAACAGTCCAGGGGATATGCTTGTAAGGCTGAGAACTATGGTTCTTATGGGCATGAATATGCCGGTGGAAGCAATAGACAGGCAGATATCGTCAGCTATAGATATAATAGTGCATCTTAAGAGAATGAGGGATAAGACAAGAAAGGTTGTTGAGATATCAGAGGTGTGTGATTATGGTGAGAAAGGGTTTGAACTTATTCCACTGTTTAGGTTCGTGGAAGAAGGCGAAGATGAAAGCGGAAGGATTATTGGTGAACTTAAGAAAACAGAATATAAGCTCCAAAACCAGAGTAAGCTGCTTTCCTATACTGGCTGCAATTCCCCAAAATAAAAATGAGCTTATATATTATCTTCAGGGGATAGCGGTGATTGTCCTTGCTGCATATTTATTTTATAACAGCTTTTGGTCATGCATATTCTTAAGTCCGGTTATCCCTATATATGTTGTGTTACGTAAAAGGGAAGCTTATGGTAAAAAAATAAGCCGTAAAACCATGGAGTTCAGTGATGGAATGCAGGCAGTTTCATTTGCGTTAAATACGGGTTACTCGATTGAAAATGCTTTTGCAGAAGCAGTAGGTGAGCTGGAACTTCTATACGGAAAAGAGTCATCTATAGTCAGGGAGTTCAGGATGATGGTAAACAGAATAAAAAGAAACGAAAACCTTGAAGATATTATGGATGATTACGCAAAAACTTTAAATATAGACGATGTCAGCTATTTTTCAGAAATATTCAGGTATGCAAAAAGAAGTGGTGGTGATATTCCAGCGATTATTAAACAGACGACAAAAATGATAAGGGAAAAGTCAGAAGTCCAGATGGAAATAGACACAATAATAAGTGGAAGAAAAATGGAGCAGAAGATTATGGTGTGTATTCCATTGGGGATACTTATATATCTTAGAATGACAACACAGGGATTTGTCGATGTGCTATATGGTAATGTGCTGGGAATAATAGTTATGACACTATGCCTCTTTATATATGCAGCTGCAGCTGTTATTTCAATCAGAATCGTGGATATTAAGGTGTAACATAAAAGGACTAAGAGAGTTGTCATGAATAAGAAAATCAGGGGAAATGCTATAACAAATAAAATAAATAATAAATATATTATTGTTGTAATACTTGTTCTTGGAATAGTGTTAGTTAAGACACTTGTTATAAAAGATTCACAGAAATCATCAGTAAGTCATATAAAAAGACCAGAACCAGGTGAAGCTTCTAAAAACATTTCATTAGATGTTTATGATGCAGCTGGAAATAAACAGACAACAATAAATACATATGTTGAGCCAAGAAAAATGTCAGAGGAAGAGACACAGCAATGCTTTGATGAAGCCTATGATGAGCTGTTAAGAATTATGCTAAAGAATAATGCTTCAACAGATTATATTACACAGGATATATGTATGACAGATAAGCTTGCAGAAGGTCTTATAAGTGTAAGCATGTATCCATCAGATTATTCAGTAATTGATTATGATGGTACGGTGCATAATGAGATGTTAAGTGAAGGCGATGTTAAAGAGGTGTCATTAACATACGTTATGCAATATGAGGAATATGAAAGACATGGTGTTATAGAGTTGAATGTACGGGCAGCCGGGGAATATGATGATGAATCACAGAAGGTAATAGCACAGAATACTATCCAGAAGGCCGTAGATAACACAGTTAATAAAAACATAGACGAAAAGGAGGCAGCTCTGCCGTCAAATATAGGGCAGAAGGATATATATTACAGATACACAAAAGAAAAAACATCATGGTTATCATATGTTATTGTGCCTGCAGCTGTTGCGGTACTGATATTGTACAGAAGAAAAATGAAGAAAAAAAGAGAACAGGAGCTAAGAATAAAGGAATTAAAATACGATTATTCAGAGCTTATAGCCAAGCTTACATTACTTCTTGGTGCCGGTATGACCATAAGGAAGGCATGGGAGAAGATGGTTGAGGATTATATGAAGAAAAAGCAGGCTGGTGGTGGAGTGAAGATAGTATATGAAGAAATGTATATAACAGATTGTAATATAAAATCCGGAATATCGGAATATGAAGCTTATGAGGAGTTCGGCTACAGATGTAACACAAGGGAATACTTAAAGCTTGCATCGCTGCTTCAGACTAATCTTAAAAGAGGAACGAACCGGCTAAGGGAATTACTCTGTCAGGAGTCATATGATGCGTTTGAACAAAGAAAAAATATTGCAAGGCAGAAGGGTGAAGAAGCTACAACAAGACTGCTTATACCCATGATTATGCTTCTTATGGTAGTTATGGTTATAGTCATGGTTCCGGCAGTTATGAACTTTTATCTTACATAGCAGAAAGCAGAGATTGCTTCTGTCATGTTACATGAAGATTAAACAGGAAAGGAAGAATATTATGAAAACAGCAGTAAAAGAAAATAAAAAAAACAAAATGGCAGTATTATGCAGAAAAGTAAAAGAAAATATAAAAAATTTCTGGCAGGATGAAGATGGCATGGGAGTCGTGGAAATAGTACTTATTATCGTTGTGCTTATAGGTCTTGTCATCATATTTAAAAGTCAGATAACAGCATTGGTTAATAAGCTGTTATCAAAAATGTCAAGCCAGGCAAACAAGATATGATAAATACGGCAGCAATATCACATATAAAAACAATATCACATATAAAGACAATATCATATATAAGGACAATATCATTAAGGGCACAGATTACGGTTATGGCGGCAATGGTGTTTATGCTTGTTGTTTCATTTGTAACAACATGTGTGGATAGTGCAGCAATGTCAGGATATAACACGATAATAAAACAGTCATGCAGCTTGTCTGATGAATCAGTATTTGCAGCATATAGTAATGATTTATTAGAACAATTCGATATATTTGCATTGAAAAAATCGGACATAGTCAATGAAAAAATCCCCCAGTACATCAAAGAAAATATAAAAACATATTCTAAGGATTTAAGCCTTACGGAAGCATCATATACTGGTTATAAGTACATGACTGACAATGGCGGATATGGTGTTGAAGAGCAGATAATAAAATATATGAAAAGTGGTGGGTATGCTGATGTTGTTAAAAACTATAATTCTGTCAATAACCGCATAAAAGAATCAGATGCTGTCAGAAGGGTTACAGAAGCTATATGTTCAACACAGGCTGCAGCCGGTGAGAGCAGCAGCGTGAGGAGCCTGCTTATAAATACATGTTCGGATATGGATGAAAAGGAAAATGAAATATCCAGTATGGTGGCTGAATGTAAAAAGAATATGGATGAACTGTATTATATGTATGAAGCAGATGATGTAAATATACTATCGCAGTATAGCAGAAAAATCGAAAGAATATCAGACGAAATACATAACATTTCACAAGATATATTATATCAGGCTTCGTCTTATGAAGAGTTAAGAACAAAGTCAGAACAAAGCATAAGGGAATGTCATGAAAAGCTGAACTTTAACAGGAGTGATATAAGTGATGAGCTGTATCAGGAATTATCAGAGGATATAGATAGACTGTACACAGAATATGGTGATGCTGATGTATTATCGGAGGAATATATCAGGGATAGTGTGGATAATGACAACTCAATCATAGAAAATATCGTCGGTAATATGCAGGCTGTTCAGGATATTTGTATGAAAATATCAGAGCCTGACGTAGAAAAGCAGGAGTATATCACAAAGATAGAAAAAATATATGAAGATATAGAATCAGATATAAATGGATTTAGTATCAAAACAATAGTACAGGAATATGAACAATATACTTTCAGAGCAGATGATTATAACACCAGCATAACTTCACTAAATAAAATCTATCAGATATTAAAGGAAGGAGCAGCAGGACTGGTGATTGATGGTGAGATATCAGATAAGTCCATGGATTATTCTGACCTTGCAGATACATGTGTATCAGGAGGTTATGGAGGAGATGGTATATCCAATATAGATATACGTCAGGCACTTGTCAGTGAATATATAATATCAAGATATGCAGGTTATACAGATTATATTGAAAAAAACGGACAACAAACTGGTTATATTGAAAAGAAAGACCGTGCTGTTGGCAGGCTGCTTGATTATGAAATCGAATATATTCTGTGTGGAAGGCAGTCAGATAAGGATAATCTGAATGAAGTCCTTTTTAAGCTTATACTGATAAGAGAGGGACTTAATCTTTCATATCTTGTAACAGATGTACAGAAGAAGAATGAGTGTTTTGGATTAGCACTACAGCTTCTTGGATATACGGGAAATATGGTACTCATCAAGGCAGCCCAGTATTTTATTATGTCTATATGGGCATATGCTGAATCAGTTATGGAGTTAAGAGAGCTGTATGCTGGTGAAAGTATTGCCACAGTAAAAAATGCAGACAACTGGATAACAGATATTAACACAGTTATAAGCAGCGGTGCCGCAGGTTTAAAGGCAAGTCTGTTTTCGGATAAGAATAAAGCTGGGAAAGAAACAGGCAGTACAGCTGGTTATAACAGCCTTGATTATATGGATTATATGCGTATTCTACTGCTTATAAAGGATAGAACTGAGAGGAATGCAGGTATTATGTCAGCTATGGAACTGGTAATGATCGCACTGGGACATGAGGATTTTAGAATGAAGGAATACATATACGAAGCATCTGGCACGGCCGTGTTTATATATGTAAAAAATGGACAGACATACAGTCAGAAACTGGAGTATTCGTATATTTAAGATACCATGGTCAAAAGGTCTAAACCCACATGAGCCCGCTTTTTAAAACATATAGTGATAATATGCAGGATAAGCAGCTGCCTCTTTATGTGCAGATAAACTTATATTAAAAATAAATGATGAGGATACGGCACTTTACGCTGTGTCAATCATAAAGTACAAAAGGAAACATTATAATTAAACCTAAAGGAAAAAACGAAAATTTAAAGGAAGGAGAAAGATAAGACTTATTCTTATAAATTAACAGGTATGATGTTTATAACGCCAGAAATACATAAACATAATACATCCTCTGCACAAGCCAATAATGTAGTTTATCTTAATAAAGAGGCATATATTAAAATGGCAGCTTTTAATGCATTAAGAGCATCATCCACAGTGGAGGCAGCACTTGTTATACCTTTATTTATATATGCAGTTATGGCAGTAATGTATTTTATACAGGTTATGGCAGTGCGCTCACATGTGAATGATGCATTATATATAACTTTAAAGAAAAGTGCAGGTTACGCATATATATACGAAAATTTTAATGAGTATGCCGGACAGAAAGCTATAGAAGATGGAATTGCGGATGATTCTACAATAGACAGTGCAGGTGGTGGGATAAAAAAAGGCATGGTTGTTGAGACCATAAGGAGAATGTTTATAAAAGAACTTGGTAAAGATTATGCAAAAAATAATAACATTGAAAATGGTGATGCGGGCTTCATATTTATAAGTTCAAGAGTACTGCAGGGAAATTCAGTTATAGATATAAAGGTTTCATATTATATTAAAAATCCGTTTGATATATTTGGCAATACACGTATAAAAATCGCAGACAGGAAGAGGATTAATGCGTGGCTTGGTGAAGACATGGATGGATATAAAAAAGCTGATGGCATGTCAGAGGAATATGTATACATAACAGCAGGTGGGGAGGTATATCATACAGATTCAAAGTGTACACATTTGCTGCGTTATATAAAAAAATGTGATAAAGGTGATATAGAAGAAATACGTAATAATTCTGGTTCAAAATATTATGAGTGTAAAATGTGCAAAAAAAATACAGATGATCAAGAAACAGGAGATACAAAGACAAATAGCGTGTATTATACAGAATATGGAACATGTTTTCATAGTAACAGTATGTGCACAGAGCTAAGACGCAATATCCAGAAAGTGAAAAAATCGGACATAAAAGACAGGAAATTGTGTGAAAAATGCAGTGGATGACTATAGACTATAAATACAGGAGGTGTCACAGGAGGTATCATAGGAGATGTCACAGGAGGTGCTACATGTTTAAAATAATATATTTAATAATATGTCTTGCTATACTTTCGTATAAGGATATAAGGAGCCGTACAGTTCCTGTTATGTGGCTTATATTAATGGGAGCCGCAATACCGGTTATGTATGTGTGTGATTATAAATCAGGTGGTGAAATAATACAGTACAGCCAGATAGTACTGTCAATAATTATTGCAATAATATTTATACTCTTGTCAGTGTTTACGCCGCTGATTGGCGAAGCAGATGGGATAATTATTGGCTATGTCTGTCTGCTCGCGGATGTGTATATAGCAGTTTTCACAGTTTTGATATCGTTTATTATGCTGGCAGTTTCAGGTGGTATATGTGTAGCTGCTAAAAAAATGAAGATTAAAACAGCAGTACCATATATACCATTTTTACTATCAGCATATATGTTAACGTTGTTTTGTATATAGAAGGGAATGATGATGGTATGCATACAGTTGAGAATGCGGTGATTGTACCTGTATTTACGCTTATTATAGTAGCACTTATAAGTGTCAGCGGATATATGCATGATAAAGTTGTTATGCGAAATATTCTTAACCAGTTATCAATAGAATATTCCAGGAATATAACAAGTAATGAACAGAAAGCTCTGCTTGTAAAAAGTGAGGAATATATAAAAGACAAAACAATATTTGTAAAAAAAGTAAGTGTTAAGCCAGGTTCATATGCAGGAAAAGAAAATGCAGCAGACGGTATAAATCATATTACATGTACTGCAGAATGGCCATTTAAACTGGATTTTTTCGGAATCAATATTGGAAATATAAGTATGAGCAGGGATGTATATAGAAACCATTCAGAACAGATTATAAGAAGAACTAATATAATGCTGCATAAATAGTGGCTCATTACGTTAAAAGAGAATGGAGAGTATTTATGGAAGATACATTGGAAAGAGAAGTGAATGTAAGATACGAAAGGGATAATAGTATTAACTATGCGGTTATAGATGCACAGAAGGAATGGAACTGTGAAGATGACTATGAAGTAAAGATGCTGATGTTTAACATGCCAGAGCATTTTCTTGCAATCACAATGAATGAAATTGATGGAAGAAATTGTATATATTATGATATTTCTTCAAAACAGCAGCTTAGTAAGCTGTTTGAATATGGGAAGGTTACAATGGAAGAGGTTAAGACAATGTTTAACAACATAAGTGAGATGGTACGTGTGGTTGATGAATATATGCTCGATCTTGACAGAGTTATACTAAAGCCGCAGCATATATATGTTTCACTAGCCAATAAAAAATACAGTTTCATGTATTCTCCCATAGCTGGTAATTCTGATTTCTATGATAATATGCGTTCGTTATTTGAATATATATTGGAAAGATTCGATCATTCTGTTGAGAAGTCAAGTCTTGTCCGCTTTTATGAAATATATCAGAGAATTCTTGTAAGAGATTATACACCACGCAATCTCATGTCTTTTTTTGAAAACGATGATGATACGCAGATAGACATAGAGGATGATGACAATAAGCATGTTGGTAAAACGTATCATGATGCTGTACAGACCTGGAATGGGGAAATTAACAGAATGAAAAGTGAAAGTGAAGCTGTTGATTATGGAAAAGACAGAACAACAAAAGATATCACATGCAAGACGGATGAAAATAGCCAGCATAAAGGGAATATAATAAAAGATGTGCTTCCAGAAACAGCAGAGGATAACAAAAGTAATAAAAGCAGTAAAAAGGCAGTATTTGTCATGAAAGCAGTGGCCGCAGTTATTTTATTAAACGCATTCCTTAGCATGTTTTTAAAAACATATGCGGTAGTAAAACTTAATACAGCTGCATCTGTAATATGCATAATAGCTGGCATACTTATATTCTATGTGTGTGGAAAAGTGGCTGATATTATAGGGGAAATTGCCAGTGAAGACAAGGTGACAGAGGATGAACTTATACCATATAGAATGCATAACAATACAGATAAATCTTATGAACGTAAGCCGGAAGCTGAACATGAATACATGGAGGATGCAGAAAAAACTTCATATAGCAGTATGGTAACAGCAAGGGTGATGAAGGATGAAGAAGAGCAGGAAATAAAAGTCAGTCATACAATGCTTCTAAGCGATTATCTTAAGATGTTAAAGGATAATAAGCTTACACTAAGCCTTCTTGATAACAAAGATAACAGGTTATACATGAAAAATGAGGAGGCATATGAGCAGCCATTGGAAAATATAGAACCAGTAAAATATCCATGCACAATAGGAAGCCTTGAAGGAAGTGCAGATATATTCATAGATTCACCAGTTATAAGTAAGATGCATGCATGTCTGCTTAAGGAGGATGATAAGTTCTATATAGAAGATATGAATTCTACTAACGGAACATATATAAATGATGAGAGAATAGCCATGCATAGCAAGACACGTATAGCTGATGGAGATATACTAAGAGTAGCAGCTTATAATTTTAAGGTGTGCATATCATAGTATAAAGAATAAATAAATATATGTACCAGTATATCGCCAAATCCCTTTTCATATGATACAATCTAGTTTACTGGTAAATCAGTATATGGAGGACTATTTTATGAATGTTAATATATACTATGGTGGACGTGGTATGGTCGATGATCCTACAATAGTTGTGATAAACAGAATACAGGAAGTGTTAGAAGAACTTAATGTAACGGTAACAAGATATAACCTTTATGAGATGAAAAACACGATAACGACACTTTCCCAGTCGGTAGCAGATGCGGATGGAGTTATATTTGCAACAACAGTAGAGTGGGTTGGAATGGGCGGATATATGCAGACGCTTCTTGATTCCTGCTGGTTATATGCAGATAAAAGCAAGGCAGCATCTACATATATGTTTCCGGTTGTTATGTCAAGGGCATATGGAGAAAGAGAGGTTGTGACAGCACTCTGTAATTCGTGGGAGATAATAGGTGGTGTTATAGGAAGCTCACTTAGTGCATATGTTGATGATACGACTGATTTTGAATTCAATCAGGAGTATAAAGATATTATAGAAAAATATGCTGAGAATATATACAGGACTATATCAAAGAAAGTAAAGAGCCTGCCTTCAAGCAGCCAGACTATAAGAAAGAATGTTATAAAGGAAGTTGTAAGCTTTACACCTCAGGAGAGTGAGCAGTTATCAAAGTATGCTTCTGATGATGAGTTTGTAAAGACACAGAAGGAAGACATTGAATCACTTGCAAGTATATATAAGGAGCTTATGAATGACCAGGCAAATGGAGGCGATGATTATTATTTAAGTGTATTCAGAAACCATTTTAAACCTGAGCTTAGTTATAATGGCAGATATATGTTCATGATTAGTGACAAGGATAAAAATATTGTGGTGAATGTTGCAGGCGGACAGCTTAACGCAGAGTTTGGTGAAGATATGACAGCAGATGTCATAGGTAAAATGTCCAAGGAGACCTTTGATAACATAGTACAGGGCAGAATCACCTTTCACAGGGCATTTATGACAGGAGATATGACTGCAAAAGGTAACTTCAGGACACTCAGGATGTTAGATGAAATATTTGATTTCGGAGCATAGAATGGTATGAGAAAAGGTCATGCTTTGTCATGACCTTTCAAGAGTAATACAGGTTGTTGTAATATGTGAAGCACTATTATAGGTCATGCTAAGTGAGGCTCCGCCAAGTATACACATCTGATAGACACTAGATAATCCAAGACCAACGTGGCTTTTCTTTGTCGTAAAGAAAGGGGTGCAGAGTCTGGATAAATCATAACTGTAGATGTCTGGTGTACCGGACTTATCAGCTGCATCTATCATGTCTTTTAAAAGGCTTTTGTCTGGTTCGCTGTCTGATGCATTTATTATAGACAGATGCATAAGCTGATTGTCGCATTGTATCTGCAGACAGATGGGTTTATTACTGCATGCTTCATATGCGTTATCTATAAGCTCATTAATACCAAGTGTAAGCAGATGTGAGGATATATAGAAGCTTGTTTTTTCGTCTGCATTTATAAGTTCAGTGTTTAATGGGAGCTTTTCACTATGTGCTTCATTGCTGTATTTTTTTCCAATATATGTCTTAATACGCTCCAGCAGCTCTTTTACATTACATTCAACCATTTCACTATCTTTAAAGCTGTATCTGTATAAAGAGGTGCGGTTCATATATCCAACCAGCTCATCTATAGTCGAGCCCATGTTGTTCCAGAATTTATTATCTTTAAGTTCAGAATTCTTATGGGAAATAAACTGATAAGATGTTTTAAGATAGGCTGCGTAGTTTTTTATTTCGTGGGAAACGACCGACAGCTCTTCCAGAGAGTCTTTTCTTAAATCAGATAATGCAGATGATAATTTGCTGCTTTTTTTACATTCCGATACGATAGTATCATATTCCTCTTTATTAAACATATAAAACCTCATTTCTAAAATTATACATACATCAGAATAATTGTTGAATAATTATCTGCAAAAATATTGTAATCAACCTTGCTTTAAGTTATTATACGAGTATATACTTAAATATAAAATAAGTAAATGATGTATAAGGAGGAAGAAAGAGTTTATGAAAAAAGATGATTGCATTTTTTGTAAACTGGCTAATGGAGACATACCAACCAATTCAATATATGAAGATGAAGTAGTTAAGGTTATATTCGATGCAAGTCCGGCAGCACCAGGACACATACTTATATTACCTAAGAATCATTATGACGATATATACTCAATGGATGATGAAACAGCTGCACATGTATTTAAGGTTGCTGTTAAACTGTCTAAGGCATATAGAAAGGCACTGGATTTTGATGGGCTTAACATAGTCCAGAATAATGGTGAGGCAGCAGGTCAGACAGTATTCCACTTCCATATGCATATTATTCCAAGATATAAGAATGATACAGTTAATGTAACGTGGAAGCAGAATGAGGCAGATGCTTCGGTTATAGAGGATATACAGAGTAAGGTTTCTGAATATCTTAAAGATTAACAGAATACTAACGTGATTGGTATAGTTATTTACGAAACGATGTACCAGAAATCACATTATAAAAACGGGAAAGGAAAAGAGTTTGTAATGATTAAGTTAAGCAAAGGTGGAGCATATCTCATTAACGGAACAGAGGTTATTGAGGATAGTCAGACAGCAGCACAGGAGGTCGCTGCAAAGACAGGTAAGAATGTAACTAAGGAAGAAGCAGCTAAGAATACTATAGCTTATGGCATATTAGATAAGCATAATACTTCTGGCAATATGGATAAGCTTAAGATTAAGTTTGATAAGATGACTTCCCATGATATTACATTTGTAGGTATTATACAGACAGCAAGAGCTTCAGGACTTGAAAAGTTCCCTATTCCTTATGTACTTACAAACTGTCATAACAGCCTGTGTGCTGTAGGTGGAACTATCAATGAGGATGACCATATGTTTGGACTTACATGTGCCAAGAAGTATGGTGGAATCTATGTGCCACCTCATCAGGCAGTTATTCATCAGTTTGCAAGAGAGATGCTTGCTGAGGGTGGAAAGATGATTCTTGGTTCAGACAGCCACACACGTTATGGTGCACTTGGTACTATGGCTATGGGTGAGGGTGGACCTGAGCTTGTAAAGCAGCTTCTCAACAAGACATATGATATCAATATGCCTGGTGTAGTTGCTATATATATGACAGGAGAACCTATGAAGGGTGTAGGTCCTCAGGACGTGGCACTTGCCATCATCGGTGAAGTATTTGCCAACGGTTATGTTAAGAATAAGGTTATGGAGTTCGTAGGACCAGGCGTTTCAAGCTTAAGTGCTGACTTTAGAATCGGTGTAGATGTTATGACAACAGAAACTACATGTCTTTCATCTATCTGGAGAACAGATGACAAGGTTAAGGAATTCTACGATATCCATGGAAGAAGTGAAAGCTATAAAGAACTGAATCCAGGCAGCGTTGCTTACTATGACGGCGTTGTATACGTTGACCTTAGTAAGATTAAGCCTATGATAGCTATGCCATTCCATCCAAGTAACACATATACTATTGATGAACTCAATGCAAACCTTGTTGATATTCTTCATGATGTAGAAAAGAAGGCACTTGTAAGTCTTGATGGACAGGTAGACTTTAAGCTTACTAACAAGATTAAAGATGGTAAGTTATATGTAGACCAGGGTATCATCGCTGGATGTGCAGGTGGTGGATTCGAGAATATATGTGCAGCAGCTGATATATTAAGAGGTCACTCTATCGGTGCTGATGAATTCACATTAAGCGTATATCCTGCAAGTACACCTATATATATGGAGCTTGCAAGAAACGGAAGACTTGCAGACCTTATGGAAACAGGTGCTATAGTAAAAACAGCATTCTGTGGACCTTGCTTTGGTGCTGGTGATACACCTGCTAACAATGCATTTTCAATCAGACATTCTACAAGAAACTTCCCTAACAGAGAAGGTTCTAAGTTACAGAACGGTCAGATATCATCAGTTGCACTTATGGATGCAAGATCTATCGCAGCAACAGCAGCTAACAAGGGCTTCCTTACAGCAGCTACAGATTGTGATGTTGAGTTTACAGGCCCAACATATCATTTTGACAGTAACATATATGCCAACAGAGTATTTGACAGCAAGGGAGTAGCAGATCCTGACCAGGAAATCCAGTTTGGACCTAATATCAAGGATTGGCCAGAGATGGTTGCACTTCCAGAGAATCTTATAATAAAGGTTGTTTCAGAGATACATGATCCTGTAACAACAACAGATGAGCTGATACCTTCAGGTGAAACATCATCATTCCGTTCTAATCCTTTAGGACTTGCAGAGTTCGCACTTTCAAGAAAGGATCCAGCTTACGTTGGACGTGCAAAGGAAGTACAGAAGGCAGAAAAGGCAAGAGAAGCTGGAGAATGTATGGGAGAAGCACTTCCAGAGTTAAGAGATATTATGCATAAGATTAAAGAAACTTATGATGTAAGCAAAGAAAATGTTGGTGTTGGAAGCACAATATTCGCAGTAAAGCCAGGTGATGGTTCAGCCAGAGAGCAGGCAGCTTCATGTCAGAAGGTGCTTGGTGGATGGGCTAATATAGCTAATGAATATGCAACTAAGAGATATCGTTCTAATCTTATTAACTGGGGCATGCTTCCATTTATAGTAGATAAGGGAGAACTTCCTTTTGCTAACGGTGATTATATATTCATACCTCAGATAACAGAGGCAGTTAAGAATAAGGCAACATCTATGAAAGCATATGTTGTTAACAAGGATATGAAGGAATTCACACTTAAGATGGATGAACTTACAGATGATGAACGTCAGATTATTCTTGATGGATGCCTTATTAACTACTATAGAAACAATTAAGTAATAAACGGTTTTATGATGTCTGTATTCTGAGATTATATATATCAGGATAACATAGGAGTAGACAATGGCAGAACAGAATATATTAAGTGCAGACCAGAGTGTTTTAGAGCAGATTTTATCAGATATTAATGAATATGAAGAAAATCAGGAAAGACTTGAATACATATCTGCGAGCATTAAGGATATAACAAAAGAGACTGATAGTACTTCTAAAGCTATGCAGGATGAAATATCAGCCAGAATTAAGGAAAGTACTGATGCTATCTGTGCAGGATATGATAAGGCGATAGACTGCGATAAAGATAAGATAAAGCAGGTGCAGGCAGACAGAGATAAAGCAAAGCAGCAGGGAATGAAGGAGCGTATCCAGACAGAAACAGCTTCCTTAAGGCAGGAGAATAAAGAACTCGCATCACAGATAGAGCGAGCCTTTATACAGGAAAATATTTCAAAGATTACGAATAATACATTTTTCCTTGCATTGTTTTTGTCAAGAAAGCTAAAGGATGTATTGGTATATATACTTTTCATGCTTATAATGTGTGGTGGTATTCCGGCGGTACTTTATGTGCTTCCTTTTGTACCAGTATGGGTTCCCGTTGTTTATACAGCAGTGATTGCTTTGCTTTTTCTTATCATAAGCAGATGTGTATACATTAATCTTATTATGCCGCATTACAATACTATAATAGCGGCAAGGGATACTAAGTACAGAATAAGGAACAACAAAAAGATCATTAAGAAAATCCGTCATTCTATAAAGAAGGACGATAATGATGCAATATATGGTCTTGAAAGCTTTGATCATAAGATTAATGATCTTCATGACAGCATAGAAAAAACAGAGAATGAAAAACAGGGGGCTCTTAAGGAGTTTGAAGAGACAGTAAAACCTGACATTCTTGAGGAAATACAAGGCAGATATGTTGATAAGCTCGAGCTTATGAACAGAGAGCTTACTAAGAAAAAGGATGAATATACAAAGCTTGATGATCTTGTAAAGCAGCAGCGTATATATATATCATCCAATTATGAAGCTTATATTGGCAAGGAGTTTGTAGATAAAGAAAAGCTTGCGGAGCTTTGTAATATCATGAAGAGTGGAGCCTGTACAACGATAGCACAGGCAATCGCGGAATATAAAAACCAGCATTAAGAGATTAATCTGATTGAAGCATTCCGAATGCACTTGTAATGACATCTGCAATCTGCATAATAACACATAGACGGGTTGTCTGGAGTGTGGAGTGGCTTTCATTACTGGATTCGTTTACGATACCAGTGATGTGGACATTTCCCACCTCAGGCAGCTTTTTTTTAACTCCAAGACCTGGCCTGAGTGGACCGGCTCCAAGAGTTATAAGTCCAACATGGTCTTTGCGTCCTAGTGATGCATCAACCGCAATAATATAAGGGTTGATGAATGTCTGGTTGATGCATTCAATATATTTTGACAGATTGGCGGCATGGACAGGATGCGTAAGGTCGCCATAGACATAGAAGTTACACTGCATATGTTTTTTAAGCTTGTACCCTACTATAGGTCCAAGGCTGTCACCCGTGGAACGGTCACTTCCTACACATAGAATGATAGTTTCCTGCCGGGAATCTTTAGAAGTCTTTATTATGTACTTTAGCTTTTCGCTTAATAGCAAAGCTGCATCGTTACTGGTAGAATCGTAATAATAGTGCATAATAATCCTCATTTCATAATAATAAATTTATCAATCATAAACATAATCATTTTATTCAAAATCATAAAAAATATTCCTATATTTAAAAATATATTTTCTCCGACATTTTCTGATAAAATTCACAACTGTTTAATGATATTATTCAAGCATTATAAGTGGACATCCCTGTTTAAATGGGGTGGATACATCAGTCAGGAGCAAAATGCTTTTATATCCTGACAGTTTAATATAAATGATGCTTAGGATATGTTACAAGTGTGACTTATATGTAAAAGCAGAATGGAGGAGGATATGATAGAGATAATATGTAACAAAGATGATTCAGATAAATCAGAAGAGAATCCTAAAGATAATAACACATGTATAAGAAGACCTAAGAATATCAAGCAGATAGGTGATGTCAGCTCAGATAAGAAGATATACATAGAGGATTACGCGTTTACATATATTAACTCTATTGCATATAACAGTCCTCAGGAAGAACAGGCTGGTGTTCTTTTAGGCGAGCTTGCCAAAGAAGGAAATGAAAGGTGCGTATTTGTAAAAGGTGTTATAAAGGCAGCATTAGGTGATACATCAGATACAGGTATATATTTTAATGAAAATATATGGAATAAAATATATTCAGATACGGAAAAATATTTCCCGGATCTTTCAGTAGTAGGATGGTTTGCAGTAATGCCAGAGGTGACGGATGAACGCATGGCAAGACTTAAAAAACTGCATCTTGATAATTTTGCAGGGAATATGAAGACACTGTATCTTGTTGATACAGTAGAAAAAGAAGAGCATTTTTATCTGTATGAGAATGGAACATTAAAAAGACAGAAAGGATATGTATGTTTTTATGAGCGTAACTACGAGATGCAGGAATATATGCTTGAACGAAGCGAAAAAAAATCATGTGAGGATGCATCAGATGACCGGGTTATAAGGAATATACGAAATGTGATACGTGAAAAGGAAGAACTAAAGGAACAAAGAAAAAGTGGCAGCTTTATGTATGGTGTAAGTGCTTTCCTTGTAGTTGTCATAATAGTGATAGGGATTAATCTTATGAATAACTACGAGAAAATGAGAAGGCTGAATCAGTCGGTTGATAATCTTATGAATCAGCTTGAAGGAAATGAACGTGGTGGACAGGATGGAGATGACAATGGTGTTCATGATTCCGAAGCATCCGGGGATATAAGTGTTGATGGTAACGCTATAAAGGTAAACAGACTGTCTGGAGATGTGTATCCTTTGGAGGAAAACAGTACATCAGATAAAACAGAGAGGGAAACTGAGTCAGATAATAAAGCAGCCTCTGAAACTACACAGGCAATATCAGAATCAGAAACAGATGCATCAGTCAGCAGTGTTAAGACTGACAGTTACAGCATGTATACAGTAAAGCAGGGTGATACACTTATGGGTATATGTAAGCGGTATTATGGGACAACAACCAAATATCAGGAGGTTATGCAGTATAACGGACTTGATGACAGTGATATGTTGTATATAGGACAGCAGATAAAACTGCCAGAATAATTAAAGCTAAAAACAACAATAAAGAACGACTATAAAGATAGAAAAACAAGCTGTTATGATAGTAACATTAAGACAAACTTTCTTGAATATTTATGGGTATTATGTATAATTAAAATGATACTAAACTATATCAGAAAATGGCAGAATGAGGGATGAATAATGGCTGACATAATATCAGGTGGTTCAAGATTCACAGGAGATAAGAAGGCTCCTGTAAGAAAAGTGATCAAGTTAAATACAGACAGCAGTATAGGAAATAATATAAATAACTATGATGACAGAAACATAGGACAGGCAGCGGTAACTAAAGAAGCTGATTATGAGGAAATAAGACAAAGAATAGTAAGACACAGGATAAGGATGGGACTGCTTATAGTACTTGTTATAGCACTTATAGCAGGAGCAGTTGTGCTTGCTATGCATCTTCTAGATGGTTATTCATATACATCCTATAGTGTTACTGGTTCAATAAACAGGGAAGATACGGCAACTTCACAATATATAGCCTACCAGGGAGGATATATCAAGTATAGCAATGATGGTGTATCATACTATACAGATAAGGGAAAGGCTATATGGAACCAGACATATTCTATGCAGAAGCCACAGGTAAAGATGTGTGAGGAATGTGTGGCAGTAGGCGATATCAATGGAAATACAGTATATGTTTTTAACAAGTCAGGACTTCTTGGAAAGATAGATACTTCACTTGTCATATCCCAGATAGAAGTGGCTGCCAACGGCGCTGTGGTGGCTGTTCTTGAAGACAATGAGGCTAATTATATAAATATGTACTCTAAGGAAGGTACTAAGATATATAGTATTAAAACAACAGTGTCAGGTGATGGATATCCGCTTGATGTGAGTATATCCAACGATGCAGCCAAGCTAATAGCATCATATGTATATGTGAGTGGTGAAGATATTAAGACTAATGTTGTGTTCTACAACTTCTCGGAAGTCGGACAGAATGAAACAGAGCGTGTGGTTGGTGGTTTCAATCATTACAATGACACACTTGTAGGAGATGTACAGTTTTTAAGTAACAACATAGCAGTAGCGGTAGGGGAGAATGTTATCAGCATATATAAGATAAAAGAATATCCAAGCCTTGAGAAAGAAATAAGTATAGACAGTGCAATAAGCAGGGTATTTTTCTCAGAGGATTATATAGGAGTGATAGTAGATAACTCGGGGTCAGGTGAACTTTATAAAATGCTTGTATACAATACATCAGGTGGAAAGGTATGTGAGGCTGAGTTTGGAACACAGGTTGAGAACATATCATTTGATAAGAAAAGTGTTGTTATGAATAACTCAACTGCATTGTCTATATATAATCTGAGTGGCAAAAATATAGCCAATATGAGCTTTGATATGCCGGCAAGCAAGGTTATACCGATAGGTACAAGAGGTGAGTATGTGCTTATAAGTGCAAAGTATATACAGAATATAAAGCTTAAGTAAAGAAACGGAGAATGGATAGTATGGTATTAATAGCAGTATTGGCAGTTTTATGCATATTTGCATTAGCAGGAATGAGGAAGGGTGTTATAAGGATAGCAGTTTCACTTGCAGCTATGGTAATAACTATAGCAGTCACAACAGTTGCATCACCGGTTCTTAGCGAATATATAAGGAACAATACAACATGGGATGACAAGATAGAAAAAAGCATATATGAAAATGTATCAAGAGATGGCAAGAGTTATGGTAATGATGATAATGAGCTTATAGAGTCAGGCATAACAACATATATAGATAATATTGAGGAAAAAGTCGGGGCTATAAGCGAACGTATGAATCTTCCGGAGAGTCTGACAAAGAGTATATCAGCGGCAGCAGTCAGTGGACTGGATAAAACCATAGGTGATTCGGCATCACATACACTTAAAGATATTGCCTCAAGAATATTTGCAGAACAGATGACACGTATTATAGTGAATGCTGTCAGCTACTGTATAGTATTCATAGCATTATTCGTCATACTTAAGCTGCTTACATCAGTCACAGGACTTATAAGCAGACTTCCAGTCATACATCAGGCAGACAGATTAGGTGGTATGGCAGCAGGTCTTATAGAGGGACTTATAATAGTATGGCTTGCATTCGCTGTTGTTACAGCAGCAGGAAACAGTTCATGGGCAGCGGATCTGCTTGCACAGATACATGCCAACAGTTTTCTTGAGTTTGTATACAACAACAACCTAATAATCAAGATGATACTGTAGAAAGCAAAACTTTCTTGAACTTGCACGGCGAAAGTAGTGGGATTATGATATAATGAGCGCAAGAGAGCCAGAAAGCTGCTTGCAGATTTCTGGCGAACGGCGAATGACGATCACGATAGCTGCGATAGCAGCGGCGAGTAGCAAAGCTACGAATCGTGATATAATGAGCGCAAAAGAAAAGAAAGCGGCTGCGAAGCAGACATTTTCTTTTTTCTGCGCCATTAACGAACGGAAAGGATAATCTTTCAGATGAAGATAGCTATATGTGAAGACGATAGTCTCCAGGCAGGAGCACTTGAAAAGATGCTAAAGAAAAGATTTGAAATAGCCAGTTATGAGAATTCCATAGATGTATATCTTAGTGCAGAAGATATGAAACGGGGTCTTGAGAATGCTAAATATGATGCATATTTTCTTGATATAGAACTTGGAAATGATAATGGAGTTGAACTTGCAAGGTATATTAAAGGATATGATATTAATTCCGTAATAATATTCACAACAAGCCATACAGATTATATGTCAGCAGCTTTCGATGTGCATGCATTTAATTATATAGTCAAGCCGGTCACAGAAGACAAGGTAGATAAGATAGTGACACAGCTTGAACAGATAATGTATGCTGCGGAAGAGAAACTGGTATTTAGCTATAACAGACAGACAATGAGTGTATACTATGATGACATTGTGTATATGGAATCAGTAAAGAGAGTTATTAAAGTTGTTACAACAGATAGCGAATATACATTCTACGGAAAGATTAATGATGTATATAAAGAACTGCCAATGCTTATATTCGGAAGGACGAGGAGTGGATGTATAGTTAACTATAGATATATAAGCCGTGTAGATAAATCATCAGTGTGGTGCAGAAAGAGAATAGGGGAAGAAGAGATACAGCTGAACCTTGGGCGTGGCAGATACAATGATTTCATGACTGATTATGCACAGTATATAACATCAGCAAGAGGAAGAAGCAGGAGAATGTGGTAGAATGACAACATCTAACATATATATGCTAAGTATATTAGCCAGTGTATTAGATATCATTATATACATGGAGTATCTAAAGAAACTGCATATAGCAGCAACAGAATATGCATATATACAGTATATAGGTATTATTGCAGCAGCTGTGGCAGATACAGTAAGTTATCTTGATTTCCTGTTGAATAACAGATATTACCTGTATATAATCCCAATCTGCATATTGGTTATCGTATATATGAAGAGTCAGAACATATGCCTGATTATAACCAATGCGATATATCATATAAGTACATCAGCATCGATATGTGTAATAGTAAGATTCTGTATGGAAACATATTCGCTGGTACGTATAGAAGATAAGCATATGTCAGATATGAACAGTGAGATACTCACTATAATAATCATAAAGATATTACTTTCCATACTCATCAATATATATGAAAGATATGTGGGGATAAACTATGGAAAGACTGCGGGAATAGCGATAGCACTGGTGTCATTGTCACTGACGATTGTTATGATAATATCCAGCAGAATAGGTTATGCCTACCCGGGAACAAGACATAGTATAATAATGCTGATAATAGCATTATGGTTGTTATCCAACGTCATGGCTATAATGATTAACATGATAGAGCAGAATAACAGATATAGTTACGAGCTTATCATGCTGGAAAGAGAACGGGAAACTAATATTAAAGTATATGACAATATAAGGTCAGGACAGGAAGAATTAAGGAATATAAGGCATGATATCAAGAACAGACTTAATGCGCTGAGAGTGGCCATAGCAGATAATGACACTACAGCAGCACTTGATTATCTGGATAGTATGATAGGAAGTGTGGATAATGTTAAAGGGAAGATATATTGTAATAATCTTCTGATAAACAACATACTGACATATAAGCTTAACAATCTTGATGATAACATACAGCTTGAATGTCAGGCAGATGTGTCAGAGAATATTGAAATAGACATGGGAGATATCGGAGTAATAATAGGTAATCTTCTTGATAACAGTATTAAGGCAGTACGTGATATCAAAGAAGGTGCTTATATACATATAACCATATCTGAAAGTATAGGAAGACTAATAATAATAATAGAGAATAACTATATGAGAAATAATGAGAAAAAGCCAGTTTCATACTATATAGACCATGGGCGTGGTGTTAACAATGTGCGTCGGCTTGTGAAGAAATATGGTGGTACATATAAGGAAAATGTTTCTGAGAATGTATATCAGACAAAGGTTACTATAGACATGTAATGATATAAATAAAGAGTTTATGTCAGCGAAAATAATTGAGTGGTGAATTTCTTATGTATTGTACGTTGTATTATAGTTTTTAACACGATTTATAGTTTATAAAATATATGGTGCTTAAGATTGCAGAATTTATTGTGTGAATAAATTCTGCATTTTTTTATAAATTTATGAAAATACACATCATGAAAATAGTTGATATCATATTAATAATATATCAATAATATATCAACGGTATATTAAATACCTATAATTATTATTAAAGATAATGATATATAAAAATTACAGTAGGAAATATCATTTGATAACAAGAGACATAAATACTTTTAAAATATATACAAAAAAATAATATGAAAAAGGTATGCGATAATATTAATCAATTCACAAACTTACAAAAAGTTACATCAAACAATACAACTTTTTACATTTGGAAAATATTGATAAATTAGTGTGATATAATCGGATACATAGTAATTCGTCGACGGGGTGCTATAAAAATATTAAATACTTGGAGGTACAACAGATGATAAGTAAAAAGTTATCAGGGAAAATTATTACAGGGTTATTTGCAGCAATGGTAGGGATTGCAGGGGTGCAGGGAGTTACTGCATATGCAAATAATTGTAGTGACACACCGTTTGAATTCAGCTTTGAGAATGGTGGAAACCAACAGACGGAAGTAAGAGCTAAAGATGATGACAGTTATGTATATATAAAGGCAACTTATTGTGATGGCGAAGATGTGGGGTTTAAAGCCTATGCGTATGGTTGTGATGATTATGATAAAAATGGTGCAGAGTGCTATTCGCGAGGTGTAGCTATATATGTTAATGGACCACATAAACTGACTAATTATGTTTATGAGAATGGAAAGAGACATGCTTTTATATCAGCTGATTTGATGAGTGGCGATTGTGTAGGATACTCCGGATATTGGAGCCCGGATTCTATATAATTAGATAAGGGGACAGTATAATTTATAGTATCTGTATCAGCATCTGATATGGCAGTTCTGCATGAAATAGCTGTCATATCAGATGACTGGTAATTTACATTTATGATTTTAAATAAAAGGTGTTTTGACTGTGCTGTCATACAAATATGATTAGTATGAATTAATTGGGAGAATAAAGAAGAATGTTGGTTGATATGAGAAAAAATACATTATTCAAACATATGTTATTAATAGTTATATGCGAAGTGATGCTGATGCTGTCAGCATGTGATAGGAAAAGCGTTGATGACCTGTATAATATGACTGAAACTTCTATAGAAGATGATATGCAATTCTTAGAATCGGTGTCAGACTGGAAAGAAGTAAAAGAAGAGTATGCGACATGGGGAACTACAGAAGATAAACCAGAATTAGTACAGCAAGGAGATTCATGTACTGTATCACTTAGTGGAATAGAAGGAACTAGTACATTAACTTTTCAGGTGGAGAACACCATACTTTCGGATGATTTTAATGATCTGAAGAAATTCACAACAGAAGATTCGTATGATAAAGTGGAGAATTATCTGCGGTCAGTTGATAATGATAATAGAATAGATAAGGACGGCAAGCTTAATACTGATAATAAAGGGATGGAACAGAAAGCGGTATTTATTAAGCTGCGTGTGAAAAATGAAAATAATAAAGCTTATGAATTTTGTATATCCAATTTAAAGATCTGTTGTATTGATAGTCAGGATAATGATTTATTATATAGAGAATTAAGAGAATTAAATATATTAGATACACCAGATGCGTGGACGCGTCATGGGACAAATAAGATTACTATACAGCCGGGTGAAAGCAGAGAAATAGTGGCTATTGGATTTATTAATTCGGAGCTTATTAATCGGTATTATACTAAATATGATATGAAAGAAAGAAAAGCATATTATAAAGATTTTGTAACAGAAGAACTGCCATTGGATAAATTATATATGACAACAAGATTTATAGATTATTCTGGTGGAGATAAGGGGAATAAAGGATTCAGGGGTAATAAAGCATTATTAAAGCTGGAGGTTGAATAAGCTTATATGAAATCAATGATTAATATAGAATTGGAGAGGGCATTCAGGAGTACATCTTTCTGGATTGCAATACTCATAGGCATAATAATAACAGCATTACAATTCATACAACAGGTAATACCGGCTGCAATGAACCCTATATATTGGATGAAATCCAATACGCTTCAGGTACCAGCTAATGCATTCAGAGATAGCATAATAATGGGTGATGGATGGTATTATCAATTATACATACGACTTGTTCCAATATTAGTAACGATACCATACGCAATAACATATTATACCGATTATAAAAAAGGAATAGTCAGGAATTATTATTCAAGAACTAATAAAAAGAATTATATAGTAGCTAAATTTCTTGCAGTATTTGTTACAGGAGGTACAGTGGCAGTGCTGCCACTTGTGATTAATCTTCTGGCTACATCCGCAGTCCTTCCTTCCCTTGCTATTATTAATGGGGAGATGACATGCAATGGGAATGGAATGTGGTCTTATATATTGTATTCACATCCATACATATATTATGTAATGTATTTTATATTGCAGTTCATATGTGCGGGGCTACTTGCCTCAATATCACTTGTGATATCTAGGTATGTTAACAATGTATTTATAGTATTATTGTTTCCTAGTGTGTTGTGTGAATTTATTAATGCTATCGCACAGTGGTTTCCGACCAAAATATTGAAAGATCTGGCACCTTGGAGGTTGTTCAGAATAGACCAGTTGGCTGTTAACTATTGGCAAAGTTATATTATATTTATATTGGTTATATTATTTCTGGATATAACTATATATATGTGGAGAGGAGTGAAAGATGATGTCCTCTGACAGAAAAATAATAATAAAAAAAGTGATTATAATTGTTATTATAATGATAGTATCGGGTATCTGGATTGCTGCATATATAGATATTAACAGAAGATTCCCTGTGCCAGAAGAAGAAATATATTCGCTTAACGAGTGGTTCAATGACAGCGATGCAGAGATTAAAGTTAATTCAATAGAGTTAATATCGGCAGAAGATGGACATGACCTATATGGATTAGATGAAGGAAACAATAAATATGATATGCAATATTTTATTGCAAAGATGGATGTTAAGAATATATCAGGCACAGAATATAATGTAGAGCGAAAGCTGAATTCGCATATGGCAATAAAAGCATACCCACTAGGATACTTTAATGAGGGAGAGATAATAACAGAAAGTGGAGCAAGTAATGTCATACTTCAGGAAGGGGAAGAAAAAGAAGTGACGATATATTTCATATTAGGAAACGGGGTGTTGCGGACAAACCGAAGATGGATGCTAAAAAAAAGCAGGATGTATTTGGATTTTAAAAATTATCCTATTCATAAAGCTGTATTGTTGGGGGATGTTAAAGGAATATGACATATTATTTTGACGATTACATTGTGATAACCTAAATTATAAGATGGGACAATATGTAAGTTTTATAGGAAAAACACTGATTTCAGAAAAGATAACAATATAGCATTAGGGATTGCAGAATTTATTGTGTGAATAAATTCTGCATTTTTTTATAAATTTATGAAAATACACATCATGAAAATAGTTGATATCATATTAATAATATATCAATAATATATCAACGGTATATTAAATACCTATAATTATTATTAAAGATAATGATATATAAAAATTACAGTAGGAAATATCATTTGATAACAAGAGACATAAATACTTTTAAAATATATACAAAAAAATAATATGAAAAAGGTATGCGATAATATTAATCAATTCACAAACTTACAAAAAGTTACATCAAACAATACAACTTTTTACATTTGGAAAATATTGATAAATTAGTGTGATATAATCGGATACATAGTAATTCGTCGACGGGGTGCTATAAAAATATTAAATACTTGGAGGTACAACAGATGATAAGTAAAAAGTTATCAGGGAAAATTATTACAGGGTTATTAATATGGGTGGAATAATGCTGAAAAAATATGTAATTACCGTATGCGTATTATCGATGTTGTTTATAGCTGCTTGTGATAGAAAGAATGTTAATGATATATATAGTATGCAATCAGAATCCTCTTCTTATGAACAGCAGACATCAGCTAAAGAAAACAAAGTAATCAGTGAAGGATATGTGCAATGTACACAGGATGATAAACCGTTATTAATAGCTCAAGGCGATGAATATACTGCAATCAGCAATGGCAGTCGGAAAAAAATGTTGACATTTAAGATAAATCAGAGTTTGTTAACAGATAATTTTAATACCTTGAAAGATATGACTGATGAGAATATGTATAATGCAGCGTTAGATTATATATTGAACATTGATGATAATAATGAAATCTGTGCGGATGGGGAAGTTAATACAAGAAAGGGAATTGCGCAGAAGATAGTTATTATAGACATGAGTATAACTAACGAAAACGATTATGAACAGAACTTTTATACAAATAGTCTGACGCTTTATTCTATAAAAGATGCGGATTCTACATTTCAATATAGAAGAGTAGAGGGATTTAATGACTTTATATTGCAAAATAATTATGAAAATAAGAAAAAAAGCAATATAATAACATTACAGCCACATGAAAGCAAAGAAATTATTGATATTCGTTTTGTTTCCAATGAATGGATGAATGAATATACATCTTATAAAGGTGCAGACAATAATATATTGTTTAAGGATGTTGTTCTTGAGGAAGTGCCTTTTGATAGTATATATATTACAACACAATTTGATGGAATGTATAGTAATGGAAATAAGAAAGGATTTGAATTAAATAAGGCATTATTAAAGCTTGATCTGATGCAATAGATGTTTGTATTATATTTATAACTGCTGATTTGATGAGCGGCGATGATGTATGATATTTTGATTATTAGAGCCAGATTCTATATAATTAAATAAGGGTACAGTATAATTTATAGTATCTGCATCAGCATCTGATATGGCAGTTGTACATGAAATGGCTGACATATCAGATGTTGATAATGTGATATATCATTTTGATAATTATGTTATGATTAACTGAAATACTTGGAGATACAACAGATGATAAGTAAAAAGTTATCAAGAATTTTACAAAATAACAGATGGAGTGATAGTGTGAAAAATAAGATTTTTCACACGCAAGATTTGTGCTTTGCACAAACTTGAGATGCGCAAAGAAGCAGCGCAAGAATGGAGATTAAAATGAAACAGATGTTGAAAATAGAGTTGGAAAGGGCTTTTAGAGGCTCTGGTTTCTGGCTTTCTCTTATGATCGGAATGCTAATATCAATAATACAGTATATACAAAAGGTTATTCCAGCGGTGTCTGATATACTATTACCTATGAAAGATAAACTTGGAATACCTGTATGTGTACATCAGACATGGATAGCGATGGGAGATGGATGGTATTATACGCTTTTTGTAAGATTGATTCCGTTACTTGCAGTAATACCTTATGCAGTAACATATTATACAGATAACAAGAAAGGTATAGTATGCAATTATTATTCCCGAACCAATAAAATTAATTATTTGCTGGCTAAATGGATGGCTGTATTTATTACAGGTGGAATGGTAGCAATAATACCACTTATGGTTAATCTTATGGCAACATCAGCAGTACTTCCATCTTTTATTGCTCTTGATGATACTATCAGCTGCAATGCTAATGGTATGTGGTCATATATACTTTATTCGCATCCATATATATATTATATGCTGAGTTTTATATTGCAGTTTATATGTGCCGGACTTATTGCTACAGTTTCACTTCTTATATCCCAATATGTTAATAATGCGTTTATTGTATTATTGTTTCCATCTGTATTGTGTGAATTCATGAATGCTACTGCAAGATGGCTGCCTACAAGAAAACTAAAAGCGTTAGCACCATGGCGGTTGTTCAGGATAGATCAGATTGCTATTAAATACTGGCAGACATATGTCATATTTATATGCACCATATTAGTTATGGATGTGATTGTGTATGTGTGGAGAGGAGTAAAGGATGATGTACTCTGATGATAATAAGGCGAATAAGATAAAGAAAACAAAGAAGACAAAAAAATCAAAAAAGACAGCTATAATTGTCATGGCTGTATTAATTGTAATTATATGGCTTGTTGGATATATAGATATTAATACAAGATTTCCCAAGGCAGAGTCTGAGACATACAATATGAATGAGTGGGTAGATAATGGAAATATAAATATCCGTGTGGATTCAGCTCAATATATGGATCAGGAGAAAGCGTATGATTTATACGGTATAGAACCGATTAAAGACACAAGTACGCATTATTTCATATTAAGAATAGATGCGTTGAATAAAAATGACAATGAAATTAATCTAGCTAAAGAATTTTATGGAAATATAGCAATGGATATATATCCATTAGGATATCACAATATAGGAGAGCGCGTGCAAACAGAAAGTAATAATACAAAGAAAATGCTTAAAAAGGATGAACAACAGGAAGTCATATTCGCATTTATAATAAGTGATGGAAGTATCAGAGAGGATAGAAGATGGATGATGCATAAGTCTCAAATATACATGACGTTATCTAATTATCCAATTCATAAAATGATTATGCTTGATAATATAGAAGGTTTCTGATGAGAATGTCTGTTGCTGTAGGAAAATTAATATTGTGGGAACCAATAATCAAGGCACAATACTTGTGGATAGCAAAGAAGATAGCAATATTGAACCAAATGAAAGCAAAAGGATGATAATATATTTTATCATTACGAATGGAATGGTCAGGAAAGACAGAAGGGGAATGCTTAAAAGGTAAGATATATATTTGGATTTTTCTAACTATCCTATTCATAGGGCAGTGCTTTTTGAGAATGTAAAAGGTTTTTAGATATATATGGGATGCCTGAATAAAAGGCATACACAAGATGATGGAATGGGATAGGGTATAGTCGGAATGGGGAGTGATTATGAAAAGATTATTAGATTTGTTACGGATAAATGAAGTGAGATTTACATTTATAGTATTGTCGGTTATGACAATTGCAGGCGCAATCAGTCTTAAAGGTAATCTTATGTCTGGAGGGGCGGTGCCTTGTATGTATGATATATATCTGGTAGGAACGCTGCATATGGTATCGTCATACTGTGTGCCTTTTATACTTTTTTATATATTATTCGTGGAAAGGTATAACCAAAGACCGATGCAGGTTATCCGTGAACGCAAGGTAAGCAATGTGTGGAAAAGGAGTGTTTTTGACTTGGTTATTCTGACAATATTTTTTACAATATATGTATTAATATTGACAATAATAGCAGGTCTTCTACTTACGGATGAGTTTTATAACTGGAATGAACCAGTAAGTCGTTGTGTTGCATGGAGTGGCAGGATATGTGAGGAGCAGCCTTCATTTGTGTTGCTGGTTGTATCTTATATAGTAGAAACATTTGAAACATTTCTTGTTACGGGTATTGTGATGCTGGGTGTATGGTGGTGCACGAACAAAGAATGGGCAGGATACATAGCATCAATAGCATTGATAACAGTTGATAAAGTAGATAAGAATAAAAGTCTGCTGTTCGCAAAATACTATATATCAAGTGAAACTTATAAGAAGGGGCTAAGTATAAGTACTAATATTATATATCCGTTGCTGGCTGCTATTATAGTGTTTGCTCTTGTAAATGTGTTAGTTAGATTTAAGAAGAAAGAATTTCTGGGGTCGTGATGTATGATAGAGATTAACAGCGGTTTAAATATACTTTGGTAAGTGGAGGTGTGAAATATATGCATATGTTTATGTTGCAGATAAAGTATGATATAAGAGAGGGAATAATACAGCAGTGGAAGAAATATGCGGTGCTTTGTGTGATATATATAGCCTGTATTGTACAATTTATAATGCTGTGCGGGGCAAACAGGCATATAGATACATATACATGTGGTGATATGGTTATGTGGATGTTTGATGGTGTTAAGAAGTTTGATATGGGTGCTAAAAATAATGTTGACATATCATCTGTATATATACTTCCTAACGTATTTATAGCTTATATTATAGGCAATTATGTCATAAAAGATCTATATGGGTATGGTAAGGATATACTTATAAGAACTGGAAACCGTATTAAATGGTGGCTTAGTAAGTGTATATGGTGTGTTTTAACCTCATGTATGTGTTATGCAGTATTATATGCTGTTATTGTTATAGCTGGTATATGTACGGGTAGTTTTTCGTTTGTACCAACGAAAGAGGTCTGCTATTCACTTCTTCATATGGATAAGCAGCTTATTATTGATAATCCTAATCTGACAGGCCTTATGGCAAGTATGATGGTTATGAGCCTTGTAATGACTATAACCTTTGGCATTATCCAGATTGCTGTGGGACTTATCGTTTCACCTACAATCGCATATATTATAGTTGTATCGTTTCTTGTTGTAGGGGCATTTTCTGATAATCCGCTTGTTATATCTATATATTGTATGGCACTTAGAAGTGGAATGTATAGTCCGGGTGGTTACAACATGTGGCTTGGACTTCTTATTATGGCAGTGATAATAATGTGCTGCATAATCGCTGGAACATTGTATGCACGCAGGATGGACATAATAAGTAAAAAACAGGAGTGGCAGAATCCGGAATAAGTTATGCTTCATAATATAAATATAAAGATGGTGTTGGAAGATTGTACTGGTATTGGTGCTGACTGACACCATCTTTTAAAATTTTTTGAATGAAATTTAGATGTTTTTATGAGGTGTTTTTATATGAAATATAGGTAAAATGATGCGAAAAGCACAAAAAATCGTGAAAAATCTCAAAAATAAAAAGAACTAACAAACCCAGTATTTATGCGGCTTCTGACGGATGTTATGCCGTTGTAAAACGAAAAAAATCAAAAAAATCAAAAAAAGTTGAAAAAAGTTGTTGACATATGTAGGGTGTGGTGATATTATAATCAAGTCGCCGCGA
>OGMK01000072.1_pt1 | contig 94244 bp, 77 predicted proteins | sample 1573151 | NCBI WGS metagenome assembly OGMK01 (sample SAMEA2581887, study PRJEB24529) | metagenome | biome: Human gut stool | place: China | collected 2011
GTCGTGCCTTTATCATTTCACTGATAAAATCAGCATCGGCTTGTGGATTCTCCAAACCTACAATTACACCGTCATCATTCACTCCATAAAACAAACTGCCACCGTCCGTATTGGCAAATGCCGACACGGATTTAAGCCATGACTTTACTTTCTTACGTTCCAGCATTTCCTTGAAATCGTAAGCCGAGCATTCCGCTATCAATGTATTGTTATGTATTTGCATAGTTTCCTTATTGTTGTTCGGGTATAACATCCCAATATCATATACAAAGGTAAGGATAAAACCGAAGAATCTGTTAAAAACATCGCTTTCTTTTGATTTTTATGCGTTTATGTCTCGTTGTTTATGAATAAAAATCGTACTTTTGTGAGCAAGAGCGTGTGTTGCTTATGGATGCTTATTTTCGGGTTTGCGTTATATTTGCAACACGTGTACGCAAGTCGCTGATAGATATATCACGTTGATTTCGAAGAAGTGAAGTAATTGCATTAGGTGTTAGTTAATAGATGTGAACTCCCTCCACCAACTTTTGAAAGTTGGTGGAGGGAGTTCTTTTGTTTGTATATTTTTATTTGAGTAGAGAGGCCGGATATTTCAAGCCTTATTTACCCTTTTCTAAGATAAGTTTTAATGAGGGGTTAGAGTCTCTTCCGGGGTTTATTCGGGGTGTACGAAGCATCGCTTGCATGTTTGGTATAGAGCATGCAATAACAAATATATGGGGCTGATAATCGCGACAAGAACCCATAATACTGCATTTAGGAACAATAATAAGAAGGCGTAAAAGCGTTGCATCTTTGTGAAGTTGGAAAATATAATACTGGATTATGCTTGCAAAAGTATGGCTTTTTTCGTACCTTTCGAAATATAACCATATAAAATATTGAAAAGATGAAGAATGTGAATAAAATAATAAAGGACGTGGTTTTCGGGCTTGCCGTTATGGCGGTCGGGTTGTGGGTTCCGCATACTGCTGATGCATGTACGGGAATTACGTTGAAGTCGCAGGACGGCGCCACCGTCTTGGCTCGTACCATAGAGTGGGGCGGCAGTTATCTGAACAGCCGTTATGTGGTTGTGCCTCGGGGGTATGTGCAACAATCGTATGTGCCGGGCGGACAAAAAAACGGATTGGAATTTACGGCGGTATACGGTTATGTAGGGATAGCCGTGGAGTTGGAGGATTTTGTGGCCGACGGACTGAACGAGGCCGGACTGGCTGCCGGTTTATTTTACTTCCCTCACTACGGTAGTTATGAAGCGTACGATGAGGGGCAACGTGAGAGTACTTTGTCCGATTTGCAACTGGTACCTTGGATGTTGTCTCAGTTCAAGACGGTGGATGAGGTAAAAGAGGCACTCGGAACGGTGCATGTGGTGTCGTCCGACCCGCGTGCCTCTACGGCTCATTGGCGCATTGCGGACGCTTCGGGACGACAGGTCGTGTTGGAGATTGTGGACGGCATTCCTCATTTTTATGAAAATGAATTAGGCGTGCTTACCAACTCTCCGGGTTTTGAATGGCAGATGACGAACCTGAACAATTATGTAAACCTGTATGCAGGAGGGGCGGAAGCCAAGCCGTTCGGCAAGGTGAAGCTCGCCGCTTTTGGTGCAGGCAGCGGCTTTTTAGGGATTCCCGGCGATGTGACGCCTCCGTCCCGTTTTGTGCGTGCCGCTTTCTATCAGACTTCTTCTCCCGTGCAGGCTACGGTGCGAAAGACGGTACTGCAAGCTTTCCAGATATTGAATAATTTCGATATTCCCGTGGGGATTGAATTTGCAGATGCCAAGGTGCCGGCGGATATTCCGAGCGCTACGCAGTGGACTTCCGCCACGGACATGAAGGGTTTGGTGTTTTATTACCGTACCATGTACAACAGCGAAATCCGGAGCATCGATTTGAAGGCCATAGACTTTGCCCGTGTGAAGTACCGTTCTGTAGCGATAGACGATGTGAAAGAACAACCGATTGTCCCGATTATATTGAATTAGTGGCGGAAAAGTTGTACTTTTGCAGGGAAATAAAGATGACGACGAATGAAAATAGGAATTATTGCAGCGATGGCTTCCGAACGCGAACAGTTGACCCGGTTGGTCGCGGAGATGCGTAAGGAGCGACATGGACTTTTTGAATATACCATAGGACAGTTGGGCGGGAACACCTTATATATCATGGAGTGCGGCATTGGGAAAGTGAATGCAGCCGTCGGTGCGTCCGATCTGATGGCCCGCATGCAGCCGGATGTGGTGGTGAGTACGGGAGTGGCCGGAGGCATCGACGCAAAAGCCGGTGTGATGGAAGTCGTGGCGGCTTCGGAGGTGGTCTATCATGACGTATGGTGCGGCATGGGGAATGTCTACGGGCAGATTCAGGGATTGCCTCCCCGGTTCACGTGCGACGAAAGATTGGTTCGCAAGGCCGTTTCGTTGCCGTCATCGGTTCCCGTGCATGCCGGGTTGATTTGTACTGGTGACAAGTTCATCACGGAGCGCGGCGAACTGGATGCCATAAAAGCCGAATTTCCTGAGGGGCTGGCCGTAGACATGGAATCGGCTGCCATAGCGCAGGTTTGCCACCTCTACCGCGTGCCTTTCATCAGTTTCCGGATTATCAGCGACACGCCGGGAGCCGATGCGCACTGGCTGCAGTACGAGAATTTTTGGGAAACGATGGCCGACCGTTCTTTCGGGGTAGTACGTACCTTCTTGGAGAGTTTGCCTTCTTCTTTGTCTTAATCCGAAAAAACATATAAATCCAATGAAGAAAATTCCAAGTTTTACGATTGACCACATCCACTTGTTGCGGGGCATTTACGTTTCCCGTAAAGATGAAGTGGGAGGTGAGACAGTGACCACGTTCGATGTCCGCATGAAAGAACCCAACCGTGAGCCGGCTTTGGGGCAAGGCGCGTTGCATACGATAGAACATCTGGCGGCCACGTTCCTGCGCAATCATCCGGTATGGTCCGATAAGATTGTATATTGGGGACCGATGGGGTGCCTGACGGGAAATTACCTGCTGATGAAGGGGGACTTGCAGTCGGAGGATATTGTGGAACTGATGAAAGAAACGTTCCGTTTCATTGCGGAATATGAAGGGGAAGTTCCCGGAGCAACCCCGCGTGACTGCGGCAATTATTTGTTGCAGGACTTGCCGATGGCCAAATGGGAGTCTGCCAAGTACCTCCATGAAGTGCTGGAACAGGTGACGGACGCCAATTTGCATTATCCGTCGCAGGAAGGTTGAACCGTGTGGAGGCAGAGACGGAAATCCGTTGCGTAGGAGTGGACGGTAGATATTTTTTCAGGAACTTGAAGGGGATGGCTTCGTGCGAAGCCATCCCCTTTTTTAGCGACCGTTTTTCCGGATACCGGAACAGGGTGTAAGGATTGCAGAACGCCTTTTTCCGTTCTGCTGAGAATGAAAAATCGTTTGGCTGAGAACGGAAAATCGTTTGCCTGAGATTGATTTTCCGTTTGGCGCAGAACGGAAAACCAAAATGAGGGAAGCTGTAATTGATTCTAATACAATGCTTTATAAAATATTGGAGATGCCGTTTGCTTTTTCTCGAATGTCCGTAAATATGACGGGGACGCCGGTTTCATTTACCCAACGGTTGTATCTTCCGTCTTAATGCCTTGGAGATTTCCAGGAACATGTATTGCCGTGGGAGCGTATGGATGCGTGCGCTGTCGGCCGAGTATTTACGATGGGCATACTCTTTGGATTTCTCGAAAGTGAGCCGCGACATTTCTTCCTGCGACTTGCCTTCGGAAGTGGAATCCAGTTTTTCTTCGGGGAAGAAATCATCCAGGTCTATGTCTCCGATCATCGTTGTCTCCAGAAAATTAGCCTGACTGTGATTGCGGTCGGTGTAATACCCTACGTACATGTGCCCCGGAATGCGCACCAATATCGGGTCGATGTTGATGGCGCGGAGCAGGGAGGCGAACAATACGCTGCCGTCCACGCAGTTGATTTGCGAAGAAGCCAGAGCGTCTTCCAACGTCCGTACACGCTGGGAATAGACTACGTTGCTCGATAGGCTGCTGTATGAAATCGAACTGTAACGGAACTTGCGCCGTTGCAGTACGTTCCAAAGGGCATAGACCTGCTTGTCCACGTAGTCTTTACGCTTGTTCTGATAGCCCATAAAGCGGTTGACGATACGTGTGTTCAAGGCTTCCCGCAGGATTTTGTCTATCAACGGACTGTCTTCGTTCACGTATGCGGCAAACAGGACTCCCGTATTGTGAAAGCGGTTCTTCTTGTCATTGTAGCCGATGAGGCATTCATTGATGCTGCGCACGGAGAAAGTACGTACGCGTTGGCTTGCCTCCCGGTCTTTGATTTGTACTTCCACCGACACGGTGATAGGCTCGGCCTGTGTGTTATTGCGTAAAGCGTCGTAGTTCCAAAGAATATCGGGATACACCGTGTAAGCCTTTCCTTCCTCGGGAAGGATGAATTCCGATACGGAACGTTTGAAAAACGGTGTTTCTGCCACCTCTACATGCAGGCGGGCGTCTTTTACGGGACTTGTGATTTGTATTGAGATTCCCGATTTGGGATTCCCCAGCGCGCCTTTTTCCGTGGGGGCTACGATAAGGGTGTCCGTAGTGGCTGTGGAGAGAATCAGGGAAGGGAAGATGTTTCCCCCTAATTCGTCATTCAGTTCAAACGTGGTGGAGGGGAAGATTCTGTCACGCAGGTGGAAGAATGCTACCGTAAGTCCCCCGGCCAGAATCAGGAGGGCCAGAATCCATATTATGCGTTGGGTTGCGCCGCGGCCTATTTTAATGACTACCATATCACGTTTGTTTTTTATCTTTTTGCGAATTTACGAAAAAAAGATAGAAGTTGTGTGGTTTTGCATCAAGAGAAATGCGGTTGCTCTCTTCCTAAGAGAGCGACAACGGTTGCAAATTTATTGAAAATCTATAGATTCGACAAATAAACATTAATAAAAGTTTGCCAAACCGTTACTTTTTGTTTGAAAAACACAAATAAAGCCTCCTTGGAAAGCACGTAGAAATGCCAATATGACGAAGGTTGTCTCTCTCTTAGGAAGAGAGAGATAAAAAAGAATGATTTGCCGAAATGCAAATTTTACCGGAATAGAATGAAGGTTACGGTTTTATTAACGTGTTTTTTAGTATAGTATTCATATAAAATAAAACGATTATGAGAAGAAGTTTACTAACTATTGCTGCTGCTTGTATGTGGTTTGCGGGTACGAACGTTATGGCTATGGGAGCTCCAGTGGAAGTGGCGGCTGCTGCCGAGGGAGATGATTGTTCAAATCCGATTGCTGTGAATCAAGGTATGTACACTCCTATAAAGGCTAATCATCCGACATGGTTCAAGATAAATCTGGTTTATCCCGGTTTGTATAGTGTGCGACAGTTCACGGCTACAGGTTCCTCGGCTACGGTCACTTCTGTGAAAGTGAAGAGCGGTGATTGCAATGCCGTGGAGAACGAAAGCAATCTTTTGATGCCGGACCAAGTTTATGCCAAATCCGGTGAGAACCTGTTTTGTGTGACTTGTTCGGGTGATACTCAGATTATGTTCCAGATGTCTTCCCCGGTAGCCAGTTGCCAGAACCATCCGGAACGTATGACCGTATTGTCCGAAAATACGGGAGTTACATATCCTAATGCCGTTTATGAGAACTATTGGCGTTTTATCGCTCCTGAGACGGCTACTTATTTGGTGACAAATAAGGCTCCGCAGGGAACGATTCTCCAAGTCGGGACGTTGGAAGAAGATGACAACGCCAAATTTGCCTGCAATTTTGAGGATGCCCAGATGGCCGAAGTGGGTGAAAATGGAGAGGGCAAGGTTTATGTGGAAATGAAAGAAGGCCAGACTTACGTGATCTCCAGCGAAACTTTTGCCAAAATGAGTACGGGTATGCCGAGTGTTCAAATCAGCAAGGATGCGACAGGCGTTCGTAGCGTTTCCGAGACTTATAGCGATATGAAGGTCAGCAAAGTGGCCGAAAGGGAATATCGTGTCAGCAGCTATTTGTTGGGCGAAGGTGCCGGTATATATGTGTACGATATGAGCGGACGTGTAATCAACAGCATCAAGGCACAACCGGCTTCCGATGCTGCGATCGTAAACCTGTCCGGTGTTCCTGCCGGGACATATATGTTCTTGGTTGTAGGCCGTAGCAAGTCTGCTTCGACTAAAGTTATTGTGGAATAAGTGAAAACGGTATTTTGATGGATAAAAGGGCGGTCCTAACCTTTTTGGGGTTAGGCCGTTCTCCTTTTTTTATATATGAACATTCCGAAGATTATATTAAGTGGCTTGCTGGTCTGCCTGTGCGTTTGTGGGTGGGCGCGTCCTGTATCTTTAAAACAGGCTTTAGCGCAAGCCGAAGCATTTTATGAATTAAAGACGGTTTTCGCGCCGAGAAATGTACGTTCTTTGTCCGCGAAACCTCGTTTTGAACTATCTTATGTGGCTTACCGTAAAGGTAAGGTTGTGGCCCGTAGGACGGTTTCTGCAGAAGAAGCCTGTTTCTATGTGGTGAATGTGAACGGGAATGAAGGCTTTGTCATTGTGTCGGGCGACGACCGCGCCCGTCCCATATTAGCCTATAGTCTGCATGGCGGATTTACTCCTGACGCCCTTCCTGCCAATAGTCAAAGTTGGCTGCAAGGTTATCAAGAAGAAATTTCCTTATTGAAAGATATGCCCGAGGACGGGGCGGAGAGTAAGGCTTCCGCATTTCGGAAAACGGATTATCCGACGGATGTCATACAGCCTATGTTGCAGACCCAATGGACTCAGGCGGATCCGTTCAATTTGTTCTGTCCGACGGAAAACGAATCCGGTGAGTCGGACGAAAGATGTGTCGTGGGATGTGTGGCCACAGCCATGGCACAGTTGATGTATTATCATCGCTGGCCTCAGCGTCCTACAGGACATATAAAATATTATGACCGGAAACAGTCGGTTTACCGTGACTTTGATTTTGATGAGTGTCCGGATTTCGATTGGGATAATATGCTTGCTTATTATCCTTATGCCTCGGGTACGGAAGCGCAGCGTCATGCCGTGGCCAATCTGAGCGTTTGTGCCGGATATGCCTGTAAGATGGCTTACTCAAGGAGTGAAAGTACGGCATTCCTGAAGGATGCAGCCATTGGTTTACGGGACTTCTTGGGATACGATGCCAATATGCATCGTCATATCCGTGCGCTTACCCCTTATGACGAATGGGTGAAGATACTGGTCGACGAACTGCAAGCCGGTCGTCCCGTGCTTTATGAAGGATTCAATAATAAGGCCGGCCATGCTTTTCTTTGCGATGGTTACGACGGAGACGGGCTGTTTCATTTTAATTGGGGATGGGGTGGTTCCAGTGATGGATATTATGCCCTTTCGGCTATGAATCCAAGTACGCAGGGCATCGGAGGCTCCAACGGGTCTTATGCTTTTAACCAAACTATGGTATGCCGTATCCAACCGCCGGTAAGTACCTCAACGCCGCAACCGAACCGGCTTTATATCTCGTCGCTTTATGCCCGCCGGCCGGCTCCCAGCTACGAATACGTAAGTGAAGGCGTGGTCGAAGCAGGACGCGACGAAAGTATCGGAGTGGGATGTTATTTCAATGCGGAGACGGTGGCTGCGTTCGCCACGACGGTTTGTGCCGGCATTTACCGCGACGGGGTCGTGGTGCCCCTTACCGTTGAGCGCGAAATGGCTGTACCTTCCAACAATGACGCCCAATGGTTCACTGCTTCTTTGGACTTGTCTTCTTTGGACGAAGGTTCCTATGAAGTGGGACTGTATTATAAAGGTGATGACGGACTTTGGTCGCCCATGCAAGCCGAACAGGCAAATGCTTCTGCTTTTCGTCTTGTGATAGGAACCGAGACTGTGACGATGGAGAAAATTCATCCTGATTTCCGTATAGCCTTGGCCGAAGATTTCCAACCGGGTATTTTGTATACGACCGGCCTGAAGACTTGGCAGCTTCATATCACGAATCCGGGGGCTGTACGACTTGAAGGATGGGTCGGCATACGGATGCAGAGTGAAGAGGCCGGAGTGGATACTCTTTTTGCTTCGTTGGCTTATTGTGAGGCGGGAGAAGACGTGACGGTCAATGTATTGGCTAATTTGGATGGCATGGCGGCTGTTGATTATCAGTTGACTCCGTATTATTGCAGTGTGAACGGTATTTATGCCAAACCAACGGTGGCTAACAGTATATCTTTGGGTGAGAGCGTTACGGTGAAGGCTACGCGTAAACCGCTGGTCAGTGTAATGACTCCTTCCGACGGATTTAAGTTGAATCGGCGTGATGGGAGTGTGACAGTGGAAGTGTCTCAACCCTCTTCTAAGATACCGTTTGTGGGACGTATCTATGCCGAAATATTCCGCAAGACGGCTACGGGAGAGGAGACTACCGGTGTGAAAGTCTATTCCGGGCTCTTGGAGTTAACCAAACCATCGGTAACGGATGTAACGCTTTGGGCCTCTGAAACGGTAGATTTGCCTTTAGGCGGCGGGTATAATATCGTGTTTTATTTTGATGACGGCTATGCTACGGCATTTTCGTCCGGTTCATTGACAGTCGTGGACGAAGGTTCTTCGGTAGAAGAGGTCGGATGGGCTTCAGAAGTCACTTATCGGCGCGCAGAAGCTCAGGTGACACTCTGTGTGCCCCAAGCCGGACAAGTTTCTATCGTCAGCTTGTCGGGTATGGTGGTGCGTAACGCTTCTCTTGCGGCCGGAATCAAAACAGATATTTCCGTGAAAGACTTGCCTTCCGGACTGTACTTTGTTCGGATTGGAACGGGAGGCCGTGTGCAAATAAAAGAAATCGTGATACCTTAACCCATACAATTATTAAGATGTGTAAGAACAGGTTTTTACCATTTTGCGGCCATGCCGCGTGCGTGTTGACTTTGTGGGTGGGACACCCGTATTGTTCCGTAGTGCAGGCTGCAACTCCGGAAATGGCGGGACAAGTTACCCAGACAAGTCGGTATAAAGTGACAGGAACGATTATTGATGACATGGGAGAGCCGCTTCCCGGTGCTTCGGTCCGGATAAAAGGGACCGATACGGGTGCCATATCCGGAATGGATGGCACGTTTGAAATCCCGGTCAAGGGCACGGGGAAAGTTACTCTGGTCGTTTCTTATATAGGAATGGAGAGTATAGAACGCCAGGCTGTGCCGGGAAAGAAATTGAATATCCGTATGGCACAAGAAGAACGTATAATGAACGAGCTTATTGTGACCGGATTCCAGACGATTTCGCGCGAGCGTGCTACCGGTTCGGCCGTAATTGTCAATAGCGAGGACTTAAACCAAGTGCAGGCGCCCGACCTCGTGGCGAAACTGGAAGGTATTGCCCCGGGGTTGAGTACCTATAACAATGAACTGAGCATTCGCGGAGTTTCGTCGTTTGCCGTGGGCACGACTCCGCTTCTCGTGGTTGACGGGCAACCGAGCAGCCTGACCTTGGAAGACTTGAATCCGGAGACGGTGGAAACCATAACGGTGTTGAAGGATGCTGCGGCAACGTCGCTATATGGTGTGCGTGCTTCCAACGGGGTCATTGTCGTGACGACCAAGCAGGCTGAAAACGACAAGCTCAATGTCAATGTGTCGTTAGGTTACTACCTCAAACCTTTGCCGTCGCTCGACTACATGCACTATGCTTCGACGAGCGACATCATTGATTTGGAGCGCGACAACTTGCTGTCCGACCCGGAATATATCAAGAGCCCTACAGCTTATTTCTCAACGATGACGGCCAAATCGAGTCCGGCGTATATGACACAAGTGGACATGCTTTACTACCGTATGGCCATGGGCGAAATTACACAGGAAGAGGTGAATGCGGGACTGGACCGTTTGCGTGGCAACGACTATCGCCGGGAGTACCGCAAAAAGCTGCAACACCTGAATCTGACGCAGGATTACAACGTGACGCTTTCGAAAGGCGTGGGGAAGAACGACCTTTTTTTCTCGGCGCGCTATCAGGAACTCGGACAGTACAACCGGTACGACGAAGCCCGTAACATTTCACTTTATCTGAAGAATACGTTGTCGGTAGCTTCCTGGATGAAACTTACGTTAGGGATGGATACCCGTTTCAACCGAAGTGAGTTTTGTCAGGCTTCCGGAATGGGATATACCAGCGCCATGCCTTATGACCGTCTTTACGACGACGATGGCCAGCCGGTGAATCGTTATATTTATAATCAAGTGCTGGCTGAACAGTTGGCCACGCAGGACGGATATTACGATATGGGGTTCAACGCAGCGGAAGAGTCCAAGCATAACATCAAGAAGACCGACCGCCAATATCTGAAACTGTTCTTGCATACGGATTTCAACATTACCAAGGATTTGGATTTGGAGCTGAAATTCCAGTATGAACGAAACCATGCCGAAACCAATGAGTATGACGAGGAAAATTCCTATATGATGCGTTCCATCCTCAACGAATTTGCATCGCGCAACGATGACGGTACGCTGACTTATCATATTCCACGCGGGGGACATTTGCTCACGGGTAATACGAATGCCAGTTACTATAACTTGCGGGGGCAGTTCAATTACAAAAAAGAATTTGCCGGAAAGCATGATGTTTCTGCTTTGTTGGGAGGAGAAATACGGCAGGACAAGAACCGTTCGGCAAGTAGCGAACGTTACGGCTATGATGACATGCGCCTGACATATTCCATGGTCGATTGGGCCACGCTTTCGAAAGACGGGGTGGAAGGAGGGCTCTATTCCGCTTTGCGGCGCAGGAGTGAGGTCTTGAACGTCTATGAAGAAATGCACCGCTATGTATCAGCTTATTTCAATGCCGGTTACACCTACGACACCCGTTATTCCCTGAACGGGAGCGTGCGTGTGGAACAGGCGGATCTTTTCGGTACGGACCCCAAGTACCGCTATCGTCCCTTATGGTCGGTGGGAGCCAGTTGGAATGTGACGAATGAACGTTTTGTCAAAGATGCGGGAATGGATTGGCTGGACATGTTCAAACTGCGCCTGACTTATGGCATTACGGGAAATGTAGACCAGACCTCGTCTCCTTATCTGTTGGCTTATTATCTTACTTCCCTTTATACGAATTCACCCATTACTACGTTGCAGACTCCTCCCAATAGCTCGTTGCGTTGGGAAAAGACCTCTACGCTGAACTTCGGTATGGATTTCATGTTGCTTGGCAGATTGACGGGAAGTTTTGATGTATACCGGCGTTATAGTTCGGATTTGTTGGTCAATAAAAGCATAGACCCTTCGTTGGGATTCGATGGAAAGGCACGTGCCAATAACGGAGAGATGCAGAATAATGGTGTGGAACTCTCTCTTTCTTACGATTGGTTGAAGAAGCGTGATATGTCTTTCACCACATCTTTCTCGGCAGCTTACAATAAGAATGAAATCAAGAAAGTGGATTATGAACCCACCGATGCATTGGATATGATGCGTGAGCCTACATCCAACTATAAGATGGGAGATACTTATAACTCTCTTTATGCCTATCGTTATGCGGGCTTGACAGCAACTGGTGACCCGTCTGTTTACGATGAAAACGGCAATGTCATTTCCATAGAACAGGTGCGTAATGTGAATGCCGTGGTTTGTGTGGGGCAACTTACTCCGAAATGGAATGGTGCATTGCAGCTCGACTTCCGTTGGAAAGGATTGAATGTGTTTGCCAAAGTCGTTTATTATACCGGCCATGCTCTGCGTGACGATGTGGTAACGCTTTATGATCCATACAATGCTATCGAGGGAGGAGCGATTCACGAAGATATTTCACGCCGCTGGACTCCGGAACATACGGATACCGATATTCCGGCCATGGGACTGCATACCAACGTAGGGGAACGCAACTATCATTGGAAATATGCCGATGTGAATACGGAGAGCGCTTCGTTCATCAAACTGAGGAATATCGGAGTGTCCTACACTTTGCCTCAGGGACTTGTGTCGAAACTGAAAATGAAAGGCATAACAGTGAAAGCTCAGGTGGACAATCTGTGTTATTGGGCTGCCAACAAGCGTGATATTGACCCCGAGGCTTTCAATGCAAATACTGGAACCCGTACGGACGCTATCATGCCGAGCTATGTTTTAGGGCTTAATGTGAAATTCTAAAAAGAACAAATGATGAGGAATATAATAAGAAATTGGACGGCTTGTATCGGCATGGTCGTAACGTTGGCGGCCTGCGACGACTATTTGGATATTACGCCCAAAGGTAAGGCTTTGCTGAAATCTACCGAAGATTATTTGGGATTGATAGAGGACAGGTCGCCCGAATATGATATGATGAATAGCTGGATTTTGTCCGGTGAGGCCAGTTGGTATAAGGCCGAAGAGTTGAAAAGTTATACCAATCCGTTGAACTCGGTAGCCTATTTCTGGGACGAGTCGTACGATCGTGCCGGGGATATGATAGAGAATGCAGCTTACAATGCATGTTATGACCGTATTACGAAATTCAATGTCGTGGTGGACGGTATCGCCTCGTCCGAGGGAAAGGAAGAGGACAAACGGATGGGAGAAGCTCAGGCACGAGTGTTGAGAGCATACAATTACTTTTTCTTGATAAACACTTTTGCCCGTCCTTATGATCCTGCTACGGCCTATCAGACTCACGGTATCATTGTCAGGGAAAAGATGTTCGAGAGTTTGGAAGATGTGGGGATACAGCAGTCGGTCGGCTATACCTATGATTTTATACAGCGCGACATAGAAGCGGCTATACCTGATTTGCCGCATAAGGCTACAAATTCGTTTCGTCCCGACAAGACTTTCGGATACGCTTTCAAAGCCAAGGTACATTTATTCCGACGGGAGTTCGAACAATGTATAGAAGCATGCGATTCCGCACTTGCGGAGGCCGCCCGGGCCGGGCACGAGTTGTGGGATATGACGGAAGGCTATAACACTTTTGCTCCGATGCTTGTGGCGGCAGGATACCCCGAAATGGCGATAGACGAACCTCAGTATGCGGGAGTGAACGACTTTGTCGAGAATGTATGGAAAACGAGAATACCTTTTGAGTATGATGCCCCGGAACAACTGTTGTATCAGTTCGGTTCCACTTATACCGATCCTTATCCTATGTACGTGCCCAAGCAAGTGCTGGATCTTTTCCAGAAGGATGCGGATTTGCGCTATCGTTATTGCATCCGTTACAAGGCCGAGCATGAGACGGCTCCGGCGGGTGACAGTAACTTTTCAACGTTGGCTATCAAGTGGAATCCCGGCGGGATGAGATTGTCCGAAGTCTATCTGATGTTGGCTGAATGTTATGCCCGTAAGGGAAACACGGCAGATCTGTCTAAAGCCATGGGATATATGGAAACATTGCGTGCCTGCCGTATGGTTCCCGGTCGCTATCAGCCTTTTGCGCCGACCGATGCGGAAGAAGCATTACGTTTGGTACGCGAGGAACGTAAACGTGAACTTTTCCTCACTTGTAACGGTTTCTTTGACCTCAGACGTTTTGCTACGGAGTTCAACGAGACGCAGACACGTGTGATTGAAGGGAAAACCTATACTTTGTCTCCTGCGTCTCATTTGCTAACGTATCCGTTCCCTTTGAAGGCTATGCAGACGAGTAATTTGATTCAAAATAGTAAATGACGATGGAAAGAAAAAGATTGATAAGCTTAGTCGGCGGTTTATGCCTGACGGTAATAGGGACCGTAGGGGCCAAGACACAAGAAGTGTATATAACGGTCGAGAATAAAAGTACGGAAGACGTGTTTCTGCAACCGGAAGATACGACGGGGTATCGTAAGGTTCTTCCCGGAACCACCGTAATGAAACCGGTCGTGGACGGTGCTTGTTATTATCGCTTTGTGGATGCCAATTCCAATTTCTACTCTTTATACGTGGAACCGGGAGACACGTTGGAATTACTGTATGACGGGAAAAAACTTTCTTGGAGCGGTACGAAAGCCCGGGTACAGACTTTTCTGGACGAACATCGTTATATAGGCCGTGCTCCGGAACCTATAAAAACTTATTCTCAAGAGTGGGTGCGTTATAATGAAGAGAAGTTGGAAGAGCTATACGGTCTATTAGACCGCTCCGGTTTGCCTGCAAACTTTGTGGCGGTTCACAAAGAATATCTTCGTTTTGTGTTTCTGAACCTCAGATTGAATGCCCGTACCATGCAAATGTTCGGACATGGAGCCGATGCAGGTCGGGATTATTATGACTTTTTGAAAACGCTTACCTTCGGAGATTCCCTTATTCTTTGCCTGCCCAAATGGTTCTCCGTAATGAAAGACGCTATGGAAGAGATGGAGAAACAAGGCTTTTTGACGGTTTCCGCCACCCATTATCTTCCGATTTATGCGGAGCGCATTACAGACGAGAAGCTACGCTCGAGATTTCTGGTGGAGATGCTGAGATTCACTTTACGTAAGGGATTCTCTGACGATTTCAATGTATATGTAGATGATGTGTGTCCGTTGATAACCGACAGGAAAGCTTTGGAGGATTTGGCGGAAATAGAAAAACAGTACCTTACCTTGCGCGAAAAAAACAAAGACTTGCTCAGGGGGATGGAAATGCCGGACTTTACGGCTTATACCCAAGACGGGAAAGCTTATACCTTATCCGACATGAAAGGCAAGGTGGTAGTCATAGATTTTTGGTTCACCGGCTGTATTCCTTGCCGTGCGGAAATGCCTTACTTCGACCGTCTGGCAGAAACATTCAAAGACCGTCCGGTTCAATTCCTGTCCGTTTCGTTGGATACCGGCGACCAATTGATGGCACTGTGGAAAAAGATGGTGTCGGAGAAAGACGGGAAATCACCTGTATTGAATTTGAATCTGCCCGGAGGTTTCCGTTCCGATTTTACGGCAAGAATGAACATCCGTTCTGTTCCCCGCGTGGTATTGGTGGATAAGGATGGACATATCGTGGATGCCTATGCGAAACGACCTTCCGATCCGAAGTTGAAATTACAGTTGGAAAAGTTGATGAAATAACGTTCCCTTCTCTTGTTGAGAGGGAACAACCACGATGCCCGGCCTAAGCTTACTTGGACCGGGCATCGTGGTTTGTCGGATTATTCTTCCGTTTCCGTAGAGTCTGTGGCTACCACCGTGTCCAGGACTTCATCTTTTGTAATTTGATAACTGCCGTCGGGCGAGATGGTGATGGACAACGGGATGTAGATGTCCGAAGCCGGGTAGCTGACACTGGTGGCAAAACGCAGGTTGTTGCCGTCCGCTTTATCGAAGGCCATTCCCTCCAAAATGGCGTGGGATATGAATCCTTTTTCCATATAGCTTCTGAAGTGGTTTTTGGTAAAGACTTTATTGAAGATTTCTTTTCCTTCGCGGTTCACGCGCAGCCGGATATAGTTGTCGGCATAGCGTTCGCCGTCGTCCCCCGTCACTAACGGAAGCGTATCGTTTACCTCCCGTACGATGTCGTACGTATATCGCGTTTGTCCGACTTTGACTTCTGCACTGTAATGATAGTCTTTCATTTCCTGCACGGAATTTGTCGTGTCCGGTTTTTCATATTCACTGTATCCGCTGGTGGTTTGCGGGTTATTTCCGCCGCAACTGTAGCACAGCAATACGGTGCATGCCATACATAGGAATTTGAAATGTGTCTGCATTTTCTTCTTTTTCTCAACAGTTTCACAAAGGAACAAAAAAAAGGTGAGTTGGACAAGCCGGTTTTATTATATTTTTAGGTCTTCTTTTGTTGCCTGTTAGTCCATAAATGTCTATCTTTGAAGCCCCCAAGCATTTGCAATGAAAACAACGTTTTACTTTGTCATAGTTTTGTGCCTGTCTCTTTTGTCGGCTTGTCGCGGGGAAGAGACGAAAGCAGAAGCCGTCCGGGTCGATACGCTCTCTTTGGTTATGCAGGTAAAGGAGTGTGCCCGTCTTTATACGGCCGAATATGAAGTCCATAAATTAGTGTTGAAGGACGACCCTTTGCGGGTGAAAGGAAATCTCTTTCAGCGGGCGTTCGACGTAAAAGTTCCTATCGGCGAACGCAAGGTCATGATACCTCTCGATGTAACTCTGAAAGCTTATATTGACTTCACGGGCTTCGACGAGAAGAATGTGTTGCGTTCGGGCGACCGTATTGTGGTCACTTTGCCCGACCCACGGGTGGTCGTGACCTCCTCGCGCATCAATCACGATGAGGTGAAGCAATTTGTGTCTTTGACACGTTCGGACTACACTTCTGCGGAGTTGGCCGATTTTACGCGTCAGGGGGAAGACGAGATTCTGGCTTCCGTACCGCAGTTGGGCATTTTGGAGATGGCTCGTGAGAATGCGGCTCACGTGTTGGTGCCGATGTTGACGAGGTTAGGCTATGACGAGCGGAATATAGTGATTTCCTTCCGTAAGGATTTTACGACGGCGGATATGCTGTTGCTGTTGGAACGTGAAGGCCGGACTGAAAAACTGAAATGAAATGGGAAAATGGTTGAGTGCACTGAAGTGGCTGGTCGTGGCCGTCGTATTGGCTGTTTTTATCGGGCTGCTGATAAAATGGAATCGTAAAGGAGGCATATCGGTGGAGGTCGGTTTTGATGACCGTATCGAGCTGACCTCTCAGGAGATACGCCGTATCGAACAAATCGGACAATGGGAATTTTTGTCGGTTCAGTCTGAAGTCGTGGCTGATACGTTACGCAAAGGGTTCTTTACCGACGACCGCTTGGTGGCTGTGTACACCGGAGTTCCCCGCATCGGGATCGACATGAACCGGGTGACAGGAGAATGGGCGCAGGCGCATGGCGATACCGTGACTCTCCGTTTGCCTGCCGTGCATTTGTTGGACAAGAATTTTATCGACGAAGCCCGTACGAAGGTATTTTATGAGAGCGGAAAATGGCCGAACGGCGCACGCCGCGATTTGTACGACCGTGCTTACGGGAAGATGTTGCGTCAATGCCTGACGCCGTCGAATATGCGTCGGGCAGAAGCCAATGCACGCAATCAGTTCACGGCCTTGTTCCGTGCTTTGGGTTTCCATACGGTGGAAATCTATTTTATAAGATAACCCAACTTAATACTAATTCACAATAAATGTTATGAACTTAAATCTTGTTAAAATTGTAGGAGTAGCCGTAGGGGTTGCCGGAATGACGGTAGAGACTCGGGCGGCTGAAATGCAGGAGTATGTAGCCGAACGGGACAATACTCAGGTCAGTGTGTGGAAGAGCCATCGGCCCGAAAAACGTTTGTTCACTTCCAAAGCCGTAGAGGAGCAGATACAACGTGCCAAGAAACTGTTGACGAATACGAAATTGGCATGGATGTTTGAGAATTGCTTCCCGAATACGCTGGATACGACCGTCCACTTCGACGGGGCGGACGACACCTTCGTGTACACGGGTGATATCCATGCCATGTGGCTGCGGGATTCCGGTGCGCAAGTGTGGCCCTACGTACAGTTGGCCAATGAGGATCCTGAACTGAAGAAAATGTTGGCCGGAGTGATTCGCCGTCAGTTCAAGTGTATCAATATCGATCCATACGCCAATGCCTTCAATAAGGAGGCGACGGGAAGCTATTGGGCGTCCGACATGACGGATATGAAGCCCGAAGTGTATGAGCGGAAATGGGAAATCGACTCGCTGTGTTATCCCATTCGTCTGGCCTACCATTATTGGAAGGTGACGGGAGATGTCAGTGTCTTCTCCGACGAGTGGCTGCAAGCCGTGGCATACATTCTACAGACGTTCCGGGAACAGCAGCGTAAGGAGGGGAACGGTCCCTATCACTTCCAACGCAAGACGGAGCGTGCGCTCGACACCGTGACCAATAACGGATGGGGCAATCCGGTGAAGCCTGTAGGGTTGATAGCCTCGGCTTTCCGTCCTTCCGACGATGCCACCACGTTTCAGTTTCTGGTGCCTTCCAATTTCTTTGCCGTGACTTCTTTGCGTAAGGCGGCCGAGATTTTGACCGAGGTGAACCATGAAAAGACGTTGGCTAAAGAATGTCGTGAATTGGTGGATGAAGTGGAGACCGCCTTGAAGAAATACGCCGTATACGATCATCCCCGTTACGGAAAAGTGTATGCTTTCGAGGTGGACGGTTTCGGCAACCGTTTGCTCATGGACGATGCCAATGTGCCCAGTCTGTTGGCCATGCCCTATCTGGGTGACGTGCCGGCGGACGACCCGGTGTATCAGAATACCCGCAAGCTGATATGGAGCGAGGACAATCCTTATTTCTTTAAGGGGACAGCGGGCGAAGGTATCGGCGGACCGCATATCGGTTACGATATGATTTGGCCGATGAGCATCATGATGAAAGCTTTTACGAGCCGTGACGACAAAGAAATCAAAGCCTGTGTGGAAATGCTGGTGAATACGGATGCCGATACGGGATTCATGCACGAGTCTTTTCATAAGAACGACCCGAAGAACTTTACCCGTGCATGGTTTGCCTGGCAAAACACGTTGTTCGGCGAATTGATATTGAAACTGATCAACGAGGGAAAGGCTGACTTGTTGAACAGTATCGAGACGGATTGACCCGGGAATACGGGATGCCGGTAAGAAAATCCGGTGTGGCGGAAGCTTTCCGCCGCACCGGATTTATTTGTAAGGTACGGGTGCCTGGCCTTTCTACATCGGGTTGTCTTCCGGATCGGCTTCTTCGTCCAGACGGTCTTCCCACAGGTATTTTCGGGTCTCGGCGGCAGCAATGCCCGAAAGTCCGATCAGGGATACGATGTTCGGCAGAGCCATGAGGGCATTGGTCAGGTCGGCAAAGTTCCACACCACGGCCAACTGCGTAATGGCACCGAAGAATACGCCGACGATGAAGACGCCCCGGTAGACTAAGGTCCACCGTTTGCCGCTCAGGTATTCCATGGCCTTTTCGCCGTAGTAGCACCATCCTAAGATAGTGGAGAAAGCAAAAGTGACGATGCCGAACGTGAGCAGGGGAGCGCCCAGATAGGGAATCTTGTCGAAAGCCACTTTGGTCAGAGCCGGTCCGTCGGCGTATGAGATGTCGGGATAGGCCAGAATGCTGGATACCAGAACCAAGCCGGTAAGGGCGCAGATGACCACCGTATCCCAGAATGTGCCGGTAGACGACACCAATGCCTGGCGCACGGGATTGCGGGTCTGCGCGGCAGCCGCCACGATCGGGGCGGAACCCATGCCGCTTTCGTTGCTGAAAAGTCCGCGGGCGATGCCGTAACGGGCGGTCATGATGACGGAACCACCCACAAAACCTCCTCCGGCCGCTTCGGGACGAAAGGCCGATTCCACGATCAGTTTCACCGCGTCCCACACATAGCCGCCATTGACCCACAGAATGTAGCAGCATCCTAAGAAATAAAGTGCGGCCATCAGGGGGACAAACGCGCTACAGACACGTGCGATACCTTTCACGCCGAAAATGACGACCAAAGCCACGCATACGGCTACTGCCGTTCCGGTAAGTGCCTGCGGCACACGGTATGTCTCGTAGCACAGCATGGATATGGCGTTGCTTTGCACCAGATTGCCGATACCGAACGAGGCGCACACCGTGAAGATGCAGAACAAGACGGCGAGCCATTTCATGCCCATTCCCCGTTCCAAGGCATACATGGGGCCTCCCAGCATTTTGCCTTGCGGGGTACGGATGCGGTATTTGACGGCCAGCAGTCCTTCGGCATACTTGGTCGAGATGCCCAACACGCCGGTCAGCCAGCACCAGAATACGGCGCCCGGTCCTCCTAACGTGATGGCCGTGGCTACGCCTACGATATTCCCCGTGCCGATGGTGGCTGCCAACGCTGTGGCCAACGCGCCGAACTGGCTGACGTCTCCCTGACCTGACTTGTCCGACTGTACCGAGAGCCGGATGGCTTTGAACAGTTTGCGTTGCGGAAAGCGCAGCCGTACGGTTAAAAACAAGTGGGTGCCTAACAGGATAATCACCATGGGCCATCCCCAGAGCCAGTCGCTGCACGACTTGATGAGTGCGCTAAGTGTTTCTGCCATATGGGTTATCTTCAGTCGTTGGTCAGTTTACCTCCCTGCCATCCGTACACTTTCGTATGGATTTCGTGGCAGATATGTTCAAAGTCTTTCTCTTCGTCCAAATCGCCGTGCACCATAAGGAGCAGGGGGAGCGGCGAGAGGTCGGCAGCGTAAGGAGGCTGTATATAAGTGCGATGTTCCCACAACCGGAAACCGCAACGACGGTAAAAGCCGATGCGCCGTGTGGCTATGTCGGTAGTGGGCGGCTCCACTTCCAGCACGATGGGTTGTCCGGCGTGCCGGATGAAAGTGTCGAGGATGCGTCGTCCCAGTCCGCCGCCGCGCAGGGAGGGGCAGGTGGCCAGATGCTCTCCGTAGAGGAATCCGTCCAAGGTCCAATAGTTGAACAGTCCGGCAAACGTCCCGTTTTCCACAACGACCTGAGGGTGGAAAAGCGGATTGTGGTCGGTGTATTGACGTTGTCGGTCCAGGGGGCGTCGTTCTTCGGGCGGGAAAGCGTCCGTCATGAGCCGTTCGGCTTCAGCATAATACGGGTCTGTCGTTTTTACGGGTATAAGTTCCATTCTGTTTGTTTTTTAGATTATAGGTCACAAAAATACAAAGATCGTTTTGTTTTATCCACAAAAAAACGTAATTTTGTTATAAAACGTAAGGAAAAAGAAGAAATGACGGAACTTTTATGGCTGTTCGCCGGTTTGATATGTGGCGCCGGCGTTGTTTTTTTGTGGACGAAGGCACGTATGTCTTCCCTGCAAACCCTGTTGCAGGTCCGTGAGGAAGAGATGGAAAAACGCCGGAGCGAGATGGAAGAATCAGTTGAACGGCAGTCGCAGGATTTCAAGGAGCGCGAAGAACGCATGGAGAACCATTTGGCAGTGTTGCAGGAACGGTGCGAGGCGCTGAATCGCGAGAACAAAGGGCTGGCTGCCGACAAGCAGACGTTGGAAAAAGAATTGGTGTTGGTGCGCGAACAGATGGTGCGCGAAGGCGAAGAGCGCAACCGCCGTTTCAAGGAACAACTGAATCTCATGCAAGAGCAGTTGCAGAACGCTACCCGTGAAATATTGGGACAGCGTACCCGTGAACTTTCGCAGCAGAACACGGTGCAGATGACGGCTATCATAGACCCGCTGAAAGAGACCATCCGGGAAATGCGTACGGCCATGGACAGCAGCCGCGACACGCATAATAAGAATACGGCTTCGCTGGAGAAAGCCATCGAGGAAGTGATGAGGCGTACGCGTGAAATCGGGGCTGAGGCCGACAAGCTGGCTTCGGCGTTGCGCAACGAGAACAAGGTGCAAGGGAATTGGGGCGAGTTGATTCTGGACGAGTTGCTGGAAAGTCAGGGGCTGAAGGAAGGTATACATTACGAGAAGCAGGTGACCCTGCGCGACCGTGCGGGCAAAGCCATCCTGAACGAAGAATCCGGGAAGCGGATGATTCCCGATACCATCTTGCATTACCCCGACGGAAAAGATGCGGTAATCGACTCCAAGGTGTCACTTACGGCTTTTGTGGACTATCAGAATGCCGAGACCGATGAGGCGCGTGCCGAAGCCCTGCAGCGGCATGTCAGGAGCGTACGGCAGCATGTGGCCGAATTGGCCCGCAAGGATTACAGTGCGTACATCAAGTTGCCGCGTCAGGCTTTGAATTACGTCATCATGTTCGTACCCAACGAAGGGGCGCTCCAGTTGGCGTTGGCAGAAGCACCGGAGTTGTGGCGTGAGGCATTCTCCAAAGGGGTGTTCATCACCGGTGAGCAGAATCTTACGGCGGCACTCCGCATCATCCAGATAGCCTGGACCCAAATGCAACAGGCGCAGAACCAGGAGGCCATCTACGATACGGCCCGGATGTTGCTCGACCGCGTGGCCGATTTTATCGGCCATTTCGAGACGGTAGGACAGAAGTTGCAAGATGCTTCGTCCTCCTTTACCAAGGCCGCCGACAAGCTGAAGGACGGGCGGTTGAGCGTGGTGGGGGCTGCCAACAAACTTATCAAGTTGGGTGCCAAGGCCAGTGCCAAGAAGGTGATTCCCGAGGAGAACGAACCGTTGCACGGAGTGGAAGGGACGGCGGAGACGGGCGCCAACCTCCCGGGGTGACTCTTTTTGTGACTTTGATTGAAGATAGGTCTTTCGTGGTTTTGCTGTCTTTTTGATAGTAAAACCACGTTTTTTGTTTTGTGCATGCCTTGAAACCATACAGGTTTTAGAGGGAGTTTAGGTCGTTCTTGAATACAATTTTTAGCATTTCCGGTAGTTTTTTTATCTTTTTAAGCCTAATTGCGTTTCAATCTCAAGCGAATGATTTTCCGTTCGGCTGAGAAAACATATTTTTTCTCCGCATGTCGTTTGAGAGCTGTCCTCACGTTGGGCCGGAATATGCCGGAAAACGAAGCGTGGGCAAGCTTTTCCGGTTCGTTTTTATTCTATTTGAAGTGCTTCCGTTCGCAAAAAACGGATGTCAAAATGGCATGTAAATCCGCTTTGCGCTTCCTCGCCCTCCGGCCGTTTGCGTTACGTCTTGCTTTCCGGCGGTGCAGGATGCTGCCCAAAGGTCTTATAAGCTGTCAGATTGCCTTTCCGTACCCCCGTGAGAATCCCGTATTTCCGTAGACTTCCGTATCGGGGCGTAAATAACGGATTCTCGCGGAGGCCGGTTTGACTTTTTGACAGAATTAAATGACTTCTTTCCTCTTTGCGGTTAAAGCGAATTGGTCGGAAGAAGTCTTGACCAGTTCGAATCCTAAGTTTTTCAAAAGGTCGTTGATTTCATATTTAAGGTTACTTATTTTCCGTTTGGATGCCGGCGAACCGTCGAAGAAATTCTCATTGAATACGGTATTGAGTTCCGTGAATGAGATTTCGTGTGTGGGAGCTTTAAGGAGATAATCCAGTAAGGTCGCCACTTGGCGGCGGCTTGGGCGGGTCGTGCCGTCTATGGTGATTTCGTTGGTATAACGGTTCACCCGTATTTTTTTGAATTCGCATTCCGATGTGTCGGCTATCATGTCGCTCAGTTCCGGATGGAGTTTTTGCTGATGGCGGAAATACCATACCAGCATGGCGACAACCAAGCATAAGCAAATGAAGGCTATCCCCATCCAGTAATAGGCGTGGAAAATCAGGTTTTGCGTAAACTTCACGGCAGACGAGGGCAAAGTTCCATCATCGCAATAGGCATCCCATTTCATGCAATGGTGCAGGCTGACGGTGGCTCCGATGATAGCCGTAAGGATTAAGGCGATGCCTAATGATACAATAAAGGTAAGTTTGTGTTTCATGTTTTGCATTCGATGTATAGATTAATGTCTTACAAATTTAAAAGTTTAGTTTGAGAAATCAAAGCAACCGGGAGTTTTTTTGGTGAATGAAATCCGGAAAAAACATTCGGATGCTGAAAAAGAAAAAATAAACATTACTTTTAGCGTTTTCTTTAAGCGTTGAATATCAGCGATTTGATATTTTCTGATATTATTTGATACCGGATCTGATAAGATTTGATAACGAAAAGTTGTTTATATTGTTTCTGTTGCGTTACTTTGTAGGACTTGGTTACTTCAATAAAGACGTGAGACTATGAAGTGTGGCTTTTTAGGATTAATGGTGATGTGCTGGGTTGGACTGCAATCCTATGCCCAAGACCCGGACTTTTGGCAGTTTGAAGGTCTCGATACCCTTTACCGCAAGGTGGAAGGTTTCGGAGTGGGCTTGCCGCAGGAAAAGGCGTATCTCCATTTGGACAACACCTGCTATTTCCTCGGCGATACCATTTGGTACAAAGGCTATGTCACGCGCTCTGACCGGGGCACGTTGACCGACCTGAGCAAGATTCTCTATGTGGAGCTTCTCACGCCGGACGGTTATTCCGTGGAACGGCAGCAGTTGGAGATGGAAGACGGCACGGCCCACGGCATGTTCGTGCTGAAGGACACGCTTTATGCCGGTTACTACGAATTGAGGGCCTATACGCGTTGGATGCTCAACTTCGGGCAGTGTGAATATCCCCATGTGCGTATTTCAGAGGATTTGTTCTACAGCAAGAAGATGGCCAAGGAATTTTTCCGAGACTATGAGAAGCTTTATTCACGGGTGTTTCCCGTGTATGACAAGCCTAAGGAAGCCGGGGATTTTGCAAAAGACATGACGTTGCGCCCCATGCGCCGCTACTATAAAACCCCGAAGAAAAAGAAACCCAAAGTGGACTTGCGTTTCTATCCCGAAGGAGGTAACCTCGTGGCGGGTGCGGCTTGCCGGGTGGCTCTTGAATTGAACGGCGAGGACGGACTGCATCTTGGCGGCATGAAGCTTACCGTCCGGGATAAGGAGGGAAAGGTGGCGGCTGTCTGCCGGACGGACGAGCGTGGTCGGACGACATTCCGCCTGCCGGATGTGTCGGAACAGGCAGATTTCCGTGCGACTTTCACTTACAAAGGATACGAGTATGAAGAAGAACTTCCCGAAGTGGAGAAAGAAGGTTGTGCCTTGACTGTCACGGTGGGCGACAGTGTGGTGGAGGCCGTGATACAGGCCGTCGGAGTGAAGCACCCCGTTGCCTTGCACGTCATGAGTGGCGGAGTGTCCCGTTTCTACCGTCCCTTGCCTGTATCGCTCTTTTCAAAGGTGACGGCGGACGAACCGGCCTCCGGCCTCCGGGTCTGCCGGATGGCTATCCCGTTGGACAGTCTTCCCACCGGTGTCAACCAACTTACAGTCTTCGACGGGGAAGGACGCATCTATGCCGACCGGCTCTTTTTCGTCAACCATCACGACTATGATGCCCCGAAACTGGCCGTTTCCGGTGTACGTCAGTCCTATGAACCTTTCGATTCCATCACCTTGCATTTGCAATTGGCCGACCCGGCGGATTCCTTATCCAGCCTTTCCCTTGCCGTTCGCGACCGGGATACGGAAGAAGACACGTACGACAATGGCACGATACTCACCGAAATGCTCCTTGCCAGTGAAATCAAGGGGTTTGTGGAGAACCCGGGTTATTATTTCGAGTCTGACGACAGTCTTCGCCGCCAAGCCCTCGACCGGCTCATGATGGTGCAGGGGTGGCGACGTTACAAGTGGCGTGAGATGGCGGACGTAGAACCCCTCGCGCTGCCTTGGTTGCCCGAGAAGTTCCAGACCATCGGAGGGTATGTCAACCGTTCGGAAAGGCAAAACATTGATTTTAAAAAGATCAGCAACTTGAAAAAGGAGGTGAACGTCTGGGCCATGTTCACGCAGGGACCGGAGACTTTTGAATTGAAGCAACAGACGAAAGACGGTGCATTCTACATGGCCATCCCCAAGATTTACGGTGATTGCATGATGTTCCTCAGCGCGGCGAAACTGAGTAAGGGGGCAGAGTATGTCAGCAAAAGGCGTCGGAAGGGCTTCACCGACGAGGAGGCTTGGCCGGACTATTATGTGAAACTGGACTTGTTCCATCCCCATTTCGCACATCCCTACAGCTTTTACCAGGACGTGTCGCCGCGTGACCTCGAACCGTTTGCTCATGAGGACAGCCTCGTGCGCGGTTCGTTCGAGGGTCGCGTGTTGCCTTCCGTGACGGTGCGGACGCGGAGGAACGGGTTACGCCGCTACGACCCGACGAAGCCTGCAGTCGTTATCGACGCGTACGACGCATATAACATGATGGCCGATTACGGTTTGGCCGATGTGCCTTTCTATTATTTGAGCAGTCCGGCCGTGTCCACGCTCGTTTCGTTCTTGTTTGTGGGTGACATGAACAAATACCGTGATTATTTTCTTCGGACGACCTTCAACACTTGGCCCAACCGCCTGTGGGACAAGCCTGTCATGCCGGGTACGCCGACTTATCCCGTCCCCGATTGGTTGTCGCGCGGGGAATTTGAAAAATACCGGTCGCTGAGCCTGTTGGACAAGTTTTATATTTATACGGACTATGTGCCCCGTGAAATGGGCAGTTGGAAATACCGGCAGGACAACCAGCCGGAAGTCATCGTGGGTATGCAGCTCCGTCCCGACGGGGAATATTTCCCTTCTTGCCGTGACCGCCGTTACATCTTGCACGGTTATGCCGTGTGCGACGAGTTCTACAGTCCCGACTACAGTCACCGTCCTTTGCCCGAAACGAAAGATTACCGCCGTACGCTCCTATGGATGCCCGAGGTGGAGTTTGATGCAAAGGGAAGTGCCACGGTTCGCCTTTACAACAACAGCAAGCGGACGGCTGTCAGTGTCGAGGCCGTGGGCGTTACGGACAGCGGGCGGTATATGCAATATAACAGTGTGCGGTAGACAAACGCAGTGGTATGAGTATTAAAAAGAGAAAAATATGAGGAATTCAACATTCATTAAAATGCAGGTTTTTTTTCTAGCTTGCATGTTGCCTGCCTTTTTATTTGGAAAAGGTGAGGTCGTCTATACCCGTTTGCAGTCTCTGTATTCCAATAATGCAGGAGGATGGAATATCGAGAAGGTCGTATTGTCCGATACGGCTACGGTGGTGTCTTTTTCCGTAAGTTTCAAACCTTATTCTTGGATTCAAATGGCTTCGAGCACTTATTTGAGTGACGAGAAAGCTGTGGAGTATCCCGTAAGAAAGGCTGTGGGATTGACACTGGACGAGAAGTTCTACATGCCTAAAAGCGGGAAGACGGAGTTCCAATTGATTTTTGCCCCTATGCCCAAGGACACGAAGATATTCGATATGATAGAAGGGGACGGGTGTGACATGGCATGTTGGTATGGACTGCATGATGCCAAGTCGAAAGTGAAGATACCGGTGGCTCGGGAAGAAGTGGATGCAGAAGAAGTGGGGGAAAACATGTTCCGGACAGGCAAGGCTGTGGTACGGGGCAAGATAGAAGGTTACAAACCTGGGTGGGGATATGGTATTGTGGCGGTGACCGACAATACGTTGGGAAGTCGTCCCGAAAGCTCGTCGTCTGCCTTGATTCGTCCGGACGGGACTTTCTGTCTGGATTGGCCTTTGGAGCATCCCGTGTGGGACGAACTGAAGCCGGGGTGTGGGCCGGACATTCCGGTCTATGTACGTCCGGGCGACACGCTCGATTTGGTGATAAAAGCGAAGGGTGAGGGGATTGAGACTGTAGAATACACCAGCAGCCATCCCAAAGGATGTTATGAGAAATTGCTGAAGTGCAAGGTGCCGGAAATCTATGCCGAATGGGAGCGTAAGGGAGAGATTTGGAAGACGCTTACCGATGAGGAGTTTTGGGCTATGACGAAGGAGACAATGGAAACGGGAAATCGGCTTTGTGATTATTTTGTGTGGAAATACGGGCTGTCTCCATGGGAGGCACACCTCCTGAAAGCCCGGCAGCAGGTGGCGGTGGTAATCAACCAGACCGTATTGGCCAACTGGATGCTGTCGAGCCGGTATGGCTATTATCCACCGAATGAGGAACTGCGGAGGGATTTTTACGAAGGCAATGATTATTCCTTATACAAAGTGTTGAATGAGATGCCCACGGACGACCCGTCCATGTCCTTTATTCCTTATTTTCGCGCAATGGTGTCACGGATGAAGGACATGCAGCCCATGACGGATGCTTGGTCTTTGGCTTCGATGGGAGACGTGGACTGGTCGGATGTGGAGGGACAACGGTTGATGGATAGCTTACAAGTGGAAGCACTTCGGGGTGTCATGGGGGTCAAGGAGATTCCTTATTTGGTTCAAGCCTATCTCGTTAACAAAGTCTGTGACTTGCCCGACTTCCTGACTCCGGAAGGACGAAAAAAAATTGTGGAGTATAGGGCAGCTTGCCTCACGAATCCTTATTTGAAAAGGAAAATATGGAAATTGGCTTCCGACTATGCCCAGCCGCTTCCGGCTACAACGAAGTTGGAGGGAAAGGCACTTGAGATATTGCAGCCGATTGTGGACAAATATAAAGGGAAATATGTGCAGATAGAATGGATGAAACCCAGAAAAAGCGGTGTTGACTTCGTGAATAACCGGATGGTCAATTTGATACCTGACTTCCGGAACCATAAAGATTTGCAGTTCGTATTTTTGTTCAGTGCCAATACTTGTACGAAAGAGGAGTTCGAGCAATTTGTGAAAGCGTATTTGCCGGGTGAAGCCTGTTATTGGTTGGATTTTGAAGAAAGCAGTATTTTGCGTGCACAACTTCTACTTCCTAATTATATAAAAGATATTACGTTGAACCGAGAAGGGGAGGTGTTGTCTACGCCGCTTTATACAGCGGATGAGAGGCAGTTCCGTCGGAGTTTACGTGAATTATTAGAAAAAGAAGAATGATGAATAGGAAAAAATTCTTGTGGTTGGTGGCAGCATTGCTGCCGACCACGCTATTGGGAAAAGGTGAAGTGCCCTACACCCGTTTGCAGTCCTTCTATTCCAATGCGGGGATGGTGGCCATAGACAAGGTGGCGCTGTCCGATACGGCCACGGTCATGTATTGCACGGCGAAAGGGAAAATCAACTCTTGGTTTCAATTCGCGCCGTCCACGTACCTGAGTGATGAAGAGGATGCGCGTTATCCCGTGAAGGGGGCTATGGGGCTGACCTTGGGCGAGAAATGCTATATTCCGAAAGCCGGGCAGTTGGAGTTCCGTTTGCTCTTTGAACCGATGCCGGAGGACACGAAGATATTCGACCTGATAGAAGGGACGGACAAGGATATGTTCCGCATCTATGGCATCCACGATGCCAAGGCCAAGGTGAAGATTCCGGAGGCCAAAGAAGAGATAGACGCGGAAGAGACCTCCGAGAAGATGTTCCGAAAGGGAAAGGCCGTGGTGCGCGGCAAGATAGAGGGGTATTCTCGGGATTGGAATGGGGCTATTTTGTTCTTTGATGTCAGTTTTTTGGGACATAGAGAGATTGCCCCTTATCCCATAAGTCGGCCTTGTACGGCTTTGAAACCGGACGGGACATTTTATACGGAACTTTCTTTGGACCATCCGGTGTGGGCGAAAATGAAGATGGGAGGTGGAAACGCGCCAGTTCCTTTTTATGTCCGTCCTGGTGATACGCTTGACATTACCGTGAAAGGAATGTTGGAAAAGGATGTGACAGTGGATTACGTCAGCAGTCATCCGAGAGGCTGTTATGAGAACTTGTTGAAGCATCAGGACGTGCCGGTCATCTATTACGGATGGGAACGTTTGTCGGATTATGGACGGAACTTGGACACTGAATATTTTCTGAAGAATGTGGACGAGAGTGTAGCGGAAAACATGCGACTTTGCGACTATGTGGCATGGAAGTACAAGCTTTCTCCATGGGAGACGCACCTTTTGAAGAACCGTCAAAGGTTTGAATTGACAGACCGTTATTTGTTCATGGCCAGTCGGTTGTTCGAAGAAAAGGTAGAACGTCCGAGAAAATATCCTGTGGAAAAAGAAGACTATGTAGGTTATGATTATTCAGCCTATAAGGTGTTAAACATTCTTTCTTTGGATGATCCGTCGCTTTCTTTCTTGCCTTATAGTTTAGGATATCCTCCGTCCATCAGTATGACATATATGATGGCTTTTCTTGATATGTATGCTTTTTGGGATAATTCTTCTGAAACAGAACCTTTGGACTATGCGAAAGTAGAAATCGAAAAAGACAGTCTTCAAGTGAAAACGTTGCGTGAACTGACCGGTACAGAGGGGACTCCTTGGGCTGTGCAAGCCTATCTCACCCAAAAAATGACTGGTTTGCAAGGGGAATGGAGCATAGGCCAACGCGAAAAGTTGGCAGACTTCTTGTCATCTTCCTATCTGACTTACCCCTACTTCAAGGAGAAAATAAAGGAATTGAACCGTTTGTCCGGGAACTCTGCCTCATGGGTTTATGAAATACCGGAAGGGGAAGGCTACCGGGATATGAAGTCTATTTTAAATAGGTATAAGGGGCGGTATGTGCAGGTGATTTGGCTTTCTGACCCGAATGAGGATTGGGGCTTCTGTTCCAATTCATCCGTGAAGAACATCATGGCCGATCATGAACGTTTTCCAGACTTGCAAATCATCGCGATAGTCAATAGGGAGGCGTATTCAGATGAAAACAGGTTCGCGCAAATAAGGAAAGAGTTGTCTGCACCGATAGTTCATATAGAAGATGGCGAAAGTTTCCTCAAACTACAGGAGTTGTTCCATTTCTACAGCAGTGGCAAGCAGATGACTTTCGACCGCAACGGGTTGGTCTTCAAACAACCGCTCGACATGAAAAACGAAACGATGTTCCGTGACCGGTTCCGTCGTATATTGAAAGCGGAAAAAGAGATGCAACGATGGTAATAGAGGAAAACAGTGACCGTGTTGGGAAATGCGTTTCCAAAGGAATGGGGCTGGTTCTTCCTGCTGCTGGTTACGAGAATATTTATTTCTAAGGTTGGATTCTATTTGTCCGTTTATGAACATTGCCGTTGGCAGGAAGGTTTTAGGTCTAGATGACGGTACAGCGGTCAATTATTCTTATTTTAAAGTGTTTGACAGGCATACGGATATTCATGAAATTACTCCCTGCCGGCCTGCTTGTGCCGACAGGGAGTGTTCCTTTTCAAGAAGGGATTTTTATGAACGTTTGCTGCCATCGGGATTGTAAACCAGAATGAGATCTATCGGTTCGCGATCCAATTCGATGCGGTAGTAGACGCCTGTTTCCGCCCCGTTGGGATATTCAATGCGGTCTACATCGTCTTCACGTGGGTTGAACGTGTAACCTTCCTGCGTGAAGCTGTTGACTACGGCTTCCGGAACGGATGTCCATGCCATATCCTCGAATTCAGTGAACAGCCATTGGTAATTCGTGTCCACGTGCATGTCTGCCTCTGCATTGTTCAGCCACAGTTGTATTTCGTAGCCTTGTGCAGTACGGTCCATTTCAATAATGTTGGCACCGGGATATTTGGCCGCTATCATTTGGCGTACTTCCTGTGGAATTTGTGCCGAAGGATTGGAGCCACTTCCCGGGTGTTGGCTTCCGTCCGCATTGTAATAAAGTACAATGTCTGTAGGCTCACGGTCCAATTCGATGCGGTATTGTACGGCCGTTTCCGTCCCGTTGGGATATTCAAGGCGGTCTACATCGTCTTCACGTGGGTTGAACGTGAATCCGTCCTGCGTGAAGCTGTTGACTACGGCCTCCGGAACAGATGTCCAGGCAATGTCTTCGAACTCCGTATAAATCCATTGGTAGTTGAGGTCGAGGTGCATGTCCACTTCTCCGTTGTTCAGCCACATTTGTACTTCATATCCTTGGTAGGTACGTTCGACTTCCACGATTTGTGCTCCCGGATAACGGCTTTCTACCGTTTGGGTGATGTGTGGGTCATTCCGAAAGTTGTAGTCGTCCTCATCGTCGTCTTTACATGCGGTCATAACCGGGGCGAGCAATAAGATGAAAAGCCCCCATTTCCATATATTCTTTCTCATTTTGTTTTGGTTTTTGTAAAAGGTTTATATTCTTGTGAAAATCTCATCTTTCAGTCAATCTCACGGATATTGAATTTTCGGTCGAATTTGAGTTCTACATCGTTGGTGAGCTCTACTTCGTACTTACGACTGTCTTTTTCTATTTTGGTGATTTTCTCTCCGGGGAACATCTCGTTCACTTGTTTCTTGATTTCCTTCGGTATGAAAAAAGCCGGGACTTCAGACCTTTTGCCGTCTACTTCCGTCCAGTCTCCTTTGCTGTCGAAGGAGACTTCCGTACCATTGACAAGCTGTACGTCGTAAGTGGTAGATTTGAACCAGTCTTTGTCTATTTTGATATACGAGACCTTGGTATGGGCAAATTGCTGCTTTAAAATCGTACGTGCCGGGGCGGGCAGTTCGTTTAAATTGCGGGTGATGACATCATTGTCGGCGCAAGCGGTCGTTACGATGACAATCCCTAAAATCAATATGGCAAAAATCTTTCTCATAATGGTAATTCCTTTTAATGGTTAGTAATGTTATTGTAACCGCAAAGTAAATACCTGATTCTGGAAAGATTTGGGATTTGTGCTTTTCGTTTTAGGGCTTTGCAACTTTTAACACGAAATGATGTCGTCCGTCATGATAGTATGTGAGGGAGAGATGGTACAGGTCGGCAATGGATTGGGCGATAGACAGTCCCAGTCCGGTCGATTCTTTTTGTCCGCTATGCCCCTTGTAGAAGCGTTTGAACATTTGTCGTTCGTCGAGGGCTTGGTTCCCGTCGTTGACGATTTCAATCCGGGTGGAATGGATGAGTATATCCACACGTCCGTGTTCGGGGCTATGTATGATGGCATTTTTGATGAGATTGGTCAGTAAAGTATGAGCCAGCGATTCGTTCATCCGGATACGGCAGTCTTCCGTGTCCGACAAGTGATAGTCCAGTTCTTTTTCTTCGTATAAGTCCGATAACAGTTCGAGAATCTTTCGGACGTGTGGGTTCATATTCACTTCCGTTACTTCCTCAAATTGCCGGTTTTGGATACGCGAAAGCAGGAGCAGGGATTTATTGAGCTGTATGGCACGGTGCAGGCTACGGAACATGTCATCGATATTTTTCAGTTCCTCTTCATCGAGATTCTCATGTTCGGCCAATAACTCCAGCTTGCCGTTGATGACGGCCAACGGGGTTTGCAGTTCATGAGAGGCGTTTTCGATGAATTCCTTTTGTTCCCGGTATGCTTTTTCTGCCCGTTCGTGCATTTCAAGGGCTGCACGGTTCAGGGTACGGAACTCCCGAATACGGCAATCCGGATTCAGATAAGGTGCCGGATGTCCGGGTGATACGTTTTCAAGCCATTCCAATAAACGGTCGAGCGGGCGGAACACGGACTTCAGGATAAGGCGTGTGCTGAAGATGATGCAACAAAGCAATGCGATGTAGAGTGCGACGAGATATTTGAATATGGCGGCTATCAAATCGTCCCGTTCCAAAGTGGAGAGTCGGAGTTCCAGTTCATAATATTTCAGGTCGGTGGCCATGAAGCAGGACTTCATGATACGTACGGGTTCATATTCATCTTCAGTCTCGATATATACCGTACCGTCGTAGTACCGGTCGCGATAGTGCTCGACCTCTTCCGTGGTAAGCGGACGGATGCTGTAACTGTGTATGATTTTGTCCTCGGTATCTAAAAGGGTAGAGTCCGCCAGGATTTTCCCCACAATAATATCCCGGTAATTGGCCAGGGCATCGTCGGTCTCGTCCATCACTTCGTCAATGACGGTGTAATAGAAAAAGGTACCCCATCCGCCCAGCAACAAGAACAGGAGGAAAGAGAGGTTGAAGTGGGTATAGCGTAATAACTTCATGGTCGGGGTATGGGGAGTTTACGGCATGTCGAATGCCAATTTGTAGCCGAAACCGTAAACGGCTTTTATTTCTGCTTGTGTGCCGGCAGCTTTCATCTTTTTCCTCAAATTCTTCACCTGAGAATAAATGAAGTCGAGGCTATCCGCCTGGTCGATGTGGTCGCCCCATACAGACTCTGCCAATGCCATACGGTTGATGAGGCGGTTGGGATTGCTGATGAAATAATACAGCAGGTCGAACTCCTTACGGTTGAGGTTCAGTTCGTTCCCATCTACGGTCACTTTGCGTGTGTCGGGGACTAAAGTCAGGTTGCCCAGTACGATACTGGTGTCTCCTCCGGCTTTTTTCCTGCGCAACAGGGATTTTACCCGTGCGTTAAGCTCGGCCAGATGGAATGGTTTGGCCAAATAATCGTCGGCCCCGAGATTAAGCCCCTCCACCTTGTCCTCAATGGAGTCTTTGGCCGAGATGATGATGACGCTTTCCTGTTTACGCATCCGTTTGAGATGGGCCAGGACAGAAAGACCGCTTCCGCCGGGCAGCATGATGTCCAGCAAGATACAGTCGTAATCGTAATCGTTAACCTTTTCCATGGCAGAGGCATAGTCTTCCGCACACTCCACGATGAACTTTTCGCGCGTGAGGTACTCCCTGACGGTATTCCGCAACTCCTCTTCGTCTTCAATCAGCAGGATCTTCATGGCTGTTCCGTATCGGATGGATTGTCGATGGGTAATCTGTCTTTCTTCCGGTAACCTGTGCTGTTGAGGATAGCCACCAAGTCGCCGTCTTCTTGGCAGATTCTTACCTCTATATAAGGAATGCGCGGGTGGTGGTGTATCTCACGGGCCTCTGCGTAAAGCCATCCGGCAGACACGGCTTTCAGAAAGTTGATATTGGCGCTTAAAGACAATGTTACCTGTGCATAGCTGTTGGCTACGGCGGCAAAAGCCAAGTCGGCCAACGTGAAAAGGGCACCGCCTTGGCAGACCCCGGCAGCATTGAGGTGGGCAGGGGTGACTTCCATTCGGGCTTTGGCATATCCCGGACGTATGTCGAGTATCTCGACACCGGCCGCCCGGGCAAACCGGTCGTTCTTTAATAATTCGGATAATGTCATACTATAGTTGGATGAAAATGTCAGGCGAAAGTTTTTCGTATTTCTTCCCAGTGTTCGCAAAGCGATTGCATGGAAGGGAACAACAAGTCGGCACCGGCATCAATCAGCACTTTGTCGGGCAGCGGCCCCGTATTGACGGCGATGGTGAAGATTCCGGCAGATACTCCGGCTTGTACCCCCAAGGGAGCATTTTCCACCACAAGGCCTTCCCACGGTTGTATACCGGCTTTTTGCAGTCCCATGAGGTAGGGCTCGGGGTTGGGCTTGCCGTATTTCACATCAAAACTGGTCACCATCAGGTCGCGCCGGAATACGCTCGGAAAATTATGATTCAGCCGGTCGATGAGGCTGACCTGCCCCGACCCGGTGACGACCATGGGGGTGAAGCCATCGGCCTTTACCTTTTTCAGCAACTCGTAAGCGCCCGGCATCCGTGGGGCTTCCGGACAACGGCTGAACACGTCGGACTTGGCTTTATAGATGGTTTGCTTCTCCTCTTCGGTAGCCCGGCGTCCCCAATCACGTTGTGCCAGCAGGTCGATGGTTCCGCCGCCCGTACGTCCTTCGTGCATGTAGGCTTCTTCGGGCGTGATGTGCAGGCCGAACTGCGTCATGGCATGGCTCCAGGAATAAGCATGGTTGGGCATGGAGTCGAAGAGGACCCCGTCCATATCAAAGAGCACGGCTTTAAGGCGCGTCGCCCCAAAGCCGTGCTTCATTAAATATTTGTCTTTTTCTGCTTCGAACATGGGCTTATTTGTTTAAGCGTGCGCGGATAGCTTCACTTTCTTTTTCGTAACCCGGTTTGTTCAGCAGGGCGAACATGTTCTTCTTGTAGGCTTCCACGCCCGGCTGGTTGAAGGTATTTACCCCCAAGAGGTTGCCGCTGATGCCGCAGGCTTTCTCGAAGAAATAGATGATTTGTCCCAAATAGTACTCATTTAACACAGGGACACTCAGGCGCATGTTGGGCACACCGCCGTCCACGTGAGCCAGTTGCGTACCCAGTTCGGCCATCTTGTTCACTTCGTCCACACGCTTTCCGGCCAGGAAGTTCAGGCCGTCCAGATTTTCGTCGTCCGAAGGGAAGAGTACCTTGTGGTTGGACTGCTCGATGCTGATGACGGTCTCGAAGATGGTACGTTCGCCGTCCTGAATCCATTGTCCCATGGAATGAAGGTCGGTGGTAAAATCTACGGCAGCCGGGAAAATACCTTTTTGGTCCTTTCCTTCCGATTCTCCGTACAACTGTTTCCACCATTCGTTCAGGTAGTGCAACTTAGGTTGGTAGTTTACCAGAATTTCGATTTTCTTGCCTTCGGTATATAAAGCGTTGCGGCAGGCAGCATATACGGCAGAGGGGTTTTCCATGAAAGGTACGTCCACGGCAGTTGCTTTTTCCATGTCGGCGGCACCGGCCACGAGTTGTGCGATGTCGAAGCCGGCCACGGCAATAGGCAGCAAGCCTACGGGAGTGAGTACGGAGAAACGTCCGCCCACATTGTCGGGGATGATGAAGCTCTTGTATCCTTCCGTATCAGCCGTGGTACGGGCGGCACCTTTTTGGGCATCGGTTACGGCCACGATGACTTTGCGAGCCATGTCCTTGCCGCGTTGGTCTTCGCATTGCTTTTTCAGCAGGCGGAAAGCCAAAGCCGTTTCGGTGGTCGTGCCGCTCTTGGAAATATTGATGACACCGAATTTCTTGTCGGCCAGGTAAGCGCACATTTCGGCCAGATAGTCTTCGCCGATGTTGTTTCCGGCAAACAGGATGACCGGGTTCTTCTTATCGTTCAGCAACCATTGGAAGCTGTTGCTCAGGGCTTCGATGACGGTGCGTGCGCCAAGGTAGCTTCCGCCGATGCCGGCTACTACGACCACTTCGCAGTTCTCGCGGAGCACCTGTGCCGTGGCGTTCAGTTCACCGATGAAATCGGGAGTAATGGAAGACGGCAAGTGCAGCCAACCTAAAAAGTCGTTACCCGGACAAGTGCCGTTTTCCAACGCTTCCTGTGCGGCTTTCACCTTCGGTTCGTATGCCGCGATGGCATCGGCCTGAAGGAACTGAGTTGCTTTTGTGATGTCTAATTGAATATTCTTCATCTTTTTACGCTATTAAAAAACAATAATGAGTTATCGGAATGAATCGGTGAGCAGTTTTATCTCGATGCTCGGCGAGATACGTTCGTAGAGGATATTATATACGGCGTCCAGAATCGGCATGTTGACATGGAGGCACTTGTTGATGTCCTTCATACATTTGGTGCCGTAATACCCCTCGGCTATCATTTCCATTTCTATTTGTGCGCTTTTCACACTGTAACCCTTGCCTATCATGGAACCGAACACCCGGTTGCGGCTGAAGTTGGAATATCCCGTGACGAGAAGGTCGCCCAGATAGACCGAATCGATGATATTCCGTTCAATGGGGTGTACAATCTTGAGAAAACGGTTCATTTCCTGCGCTGCGTTGGACATGATGACCGATTGGAAGTTGTCTCCATACTTCAGGCCGTTGCAGATACCCGCCGCGATGGCATAGACGTTCTTCAACACCGAAGCGTATTCGATGCCGATGACGTCGTCGCTGATTTTGGTCTTGACATATTCGCTGCTGATCATGTCGGCAAAGTTTTGCGCCTTTTCCAAGTCTGCGCATCCTACGGTCAGATAAGTAAGCCGTCCCAAAGCCACTTCTTCCGCATGGCTCGGTCCCCCCAAAACGGCCAGATTCTCGTCGGGCACGCTATACACCTGATGAAAATATTCCGAGCAGACCAGGTTTTCGTCGGGCACGATACCCTTGATGGCCGTGACGATGAATTTATCGCGCAGGCGCGTCTTGAGTTTTTTCAGATGGCTCTTTAAATAAGGTGAGGGGGTGACGAAAATCAAAGTATCCGCTTCTTCCACTATTTTATTGATGTCGGCAGAGAAGTGGATGCGGTTCACGTCGAAATGTACGCTGGTCAGGTAAGCCGGATTATGTCCCAAACGGCGGAATTCCTCGATGCGGTCTTCCCGTCGCATGTACCAATGGATGGAATCGTTTCGCTCCAACATCATCTTGGCGATGGCGGTAGCCCAGCTACCGCCCCCCATGATGGCTATGGTTCCACAATTTCCCATGTTTTCCGGTTGTTATATTTTGGCAATCCACTCGGCCACGTCGTTGACGGATGGCTTTTCGATGTCGAGTTTGTATTTCTTGATGACCTCTCCCACCTGTTGCTGCAGCTTTTGCGGATTGACGTCCTTCATGTCGCTTACCAGATTATATCCGGCTTTTTGCAATACGGGCACGAGTGCCTCGGCCACGCCGATGGCAGCGTATTTGTCGGCACTGTCCTTGGGTATTTTCTTTTCAGGACGCATTTGCGGGAAGAAGAGAACCTCTTGAATCGTGGTCTGGCCCGTCATGAGCATGACCAGACGGTCGATGCCGATACCGATACCGCTGGTGGGGGGCATGCCATATTGCAAGGCACGCAGGAAATCCTGGTCGATGAACATCGCTTCGTCGTCGCCCTTCTCGCTCAGGCGCATCTGTTCGATGAAACGCTCTTCCTGATCTATCGGGTCGTTCAACTCCGAATAGGCATTGGCCAGTTCCTTACCGTTGACCATCAACTCGAAACGCTCGGTCAATGCCGGATTACTGCGGTGTTTCTTGGTGAGCGGCGACATTTCCACCGGATAGTCGGTGATAAAGGTCGGTTGGATATAAGTACCCTCGCAGAACTCGCCGAAAATCTCGTCGATAAGCTTGCCTTTACCCATCGTGTCATCGATTTCCAGATTCAGGGCCTTGCATATCTCGCGGATTTCTTCTTCGCTCTTCCCGTTCAGGTCATAACCCGTTTTTTCCTTGATGGCCTCCAAGATGGGAAGACGGCGATAGGGTGCCTTGAAGCTGATGGTCTTTCCGTCCACCACGCTCTCCGTGCTGCCGTTCACAGCGATGCAGATGCGCTCGAGCAACTTTTCGGTAAACGCCATCATCCAGTTGTAATCCTTATATTGTACATAAAGTTCCATGCAAGTGAACTCCGGATTGTGGCTCTTGTCCATACCCTCGTTGCGGAAGTTCTTGCCGATTTCGTACACGCCTTCGAAACCGCCTACGATGAGGCGTTTCAGGTAGAGTTCCGTGGCGATACGAAGATACAGGTCGATGTCGAGCGAGTTGTGGTGGGTAATGAACGGGCGCGCGCTGGCTCCTCCCGGGATGGATTGCAGGATAGGTGTCTCCACCTCCGTGTAGCCTGCTTCGTCCAGGGCGGCACGCAACGTTTTCAGGATGGCCGAGCGCTTCAGGAACGTTTCCTTCACTCCGCTGTTGACAATCAAGTCCACGTAACGCTGGCGGTAACGCAGTTCCGGGTCGTCGAAAGAGTCATATACCTCGCCGTCTTTCATCTTGACGATGGGCAGGGGCTTGAGGCTCTTGGCCAAAACCGTCAGTTCTTGCATGTGCACGCTGATTTCGCCTGTTTGAGTCTTGAAAACAAAGCCTTTGATACCGACAAAGTCACCCAAGTCGAGCAATTTCTTGAATACGGTGTTGTATAAATCCTTGTTTTCTCCGGGACAAATATCATCGCGAGTGACATACACCTGAATGCGCCCTTTGGAATCCTGCAATTCGAGGAAAGAGGCTTTGCCCATGATGCGCCGGCTCATGATACGGCCTGCGATGCACACTTGGCGTTTCTCTTCCGCCGCATCGTCGTATTCGGCTTTGATGTCGGTCGAGAAAGCATCGGTCGGGTATTCGTCGGCCGGATAAGGGTCGATGCCCAAGGCACGGAGTTCGTTCAGGTTGTTCCTTCTTACGATTTCTTGTTCACTTAACTCTAAAACATTCATTTTTATTCTGATTTCGATATTTGGGGCAAAATTACAAAAGTTTTTTGAGTGTCCCAATGATTTACCCGTTTATTAGCATGGAGCTTAGGACAGTGAAAACATGTTTTCTTTGGAATGACGGACTTATATAGTTAATTTTGTGTTAAATATTCGGGAGAGGTAATTTCGCTCAGTATAAAAATGCTAACTTTCGCAAATAAATCAATAGAGTGGTAACTTTTAAAAATTGGGACTATGAAAGCAAAAGTTTGGAAAGGTGTCTGGGCCTTATGTGTAGTTGCCGTTACGATGGCATCTTGTGATTTTGTGAATAAGATGAAAGAGAATGCTACTACAACGCCGTCGGACACGATTATCGGAGCAAATGCCGGGGAGTTGGACGGGAAAATAGATGAATTGTTGGAATTGGCCAAGGCAAAAAAGGAAACGGCAGAGTTTGCCGAGATTTATACCTATTTCAATTATAAGCCGGGTGATCCTTCTACGAGTGTGACGATACAAATTGTAACGCCGGAGGATAAGAACAAGATGGCGGAATATAGTTGGTACGATAATAAGGATGTTCGTAACAAACTGGATAAACAGGATATGGTGATTTCGGATCATGACGATAATGTGATTGATACTTATGACGGTTTCAAGGATATGCTTTTCACTTACGATGATGTGGCCAAGCAGGTGGAGAATCTGCCGGTGTTCTGCAAAGAGGCGTTGGAAGCATCGGGATATGGCGAAGACGGCTATGTGAGAAGCTACCAGATAGAAAAAGGTGATGCGTTCATCATGGTGGGACACAAGTCCTCCAATATGTTGAGTAAGACTTACCATGTAGCCGAAGATGGCGAACATATCATAGTGAAAGAATAAGTGTAAGGCGCTTCTGTTCGGAAATCCGCTGTCGTCTCATATTTCCGGAAGTCCCGTGGCAGGACTTGGATATGACGGCGGATTTCCTTTTTGAGGAAAGGAGGGGGTATGAACGTTCGTAAGGCTTCACAGGCGTTGTCCGCTCGGTTTTACTTTGCGTCATCCGGTGGTGAAATACAAGAGGGGCGGGAAAAAGCAGATGAGACTATTCCGCCCAGTGCGGCCGAACCCGGAAAAGGCTTTTTCCTTTCTTTTTTCGTGCCACGCAGGGGATTTTGGGTTACCCCTTTGTTGTTGGATCTTAATTTTCTCGTCTTTCTGGCCATGTGCTTGTCCGGTGTAGGGATATTTTTTCCGGACAATGTCGATTTGTTGCATTGGGGCGCCGATTTTGCTCCATTGACTCTGACCGGCGATTATTGGCGTGTGCTGACCTGCAATTATGTGCATGTAGGTCTTATACACTTGGCCATGAACATGTATGCCTTATTGTTCATTGGTCTGTTTTTGGAGCCGTTGGCAGGTTCTCGCCGTATGGCTATGGCTTATGTCTTGTCCGGACTTTACGCATCCTTGGCGAGCCTGTCGGTCAATGCCGAATGGATTGCGGCCGGGGCTTCGGGAGCCATATTCGGCTTGTACGGTCTCTTTTTTGCTTATTTGCTTTTACGCAGGGGCGGAGAGGAGAGGCGAAATACCTTGCTTGTCAGCATTGCGGTTTTCATTTTGTATAATCTGTTGTTTGGGATGAGAGATGACAGTGTGGATAATGCGGCGCACGTCGGTGGATTGGGGTGTGGTTTCTTGTTGGGGTTGGCTTACGGGATGTCGGATAAGGTGCGTGAGAAAAGCAAACGGATGGTTGTGGCTTGTCTGGCAGAATTCGTCTTATTATCTGAGTTTATCTGTTGGTTTTCCGCCTTGACACACGGAATGCCTCCCGATTACCAGGACGTGCGTGAAGTTTGGCGGAGTGGCCTGTTGGAAGACTATATAAGAAATGGAGATTCGGAGATTCATTCGGAAGAGAACGGTATGGGGCAGAATACGGAGTATACCGTAGTGGAGGGCTGGACCATGACGGATCAGGATGTCTGGATTCCTTTTAGCGATGAAGCGAGTGGTTTCAGTTTCCGTTATCCGTCCAATTGGCATAGAAAGCCGGATGGATGGTTGGATTTCCGCATCGAAAACGGGTTGAATTGGATGACCGTGGAGTATTCGGATGCTGCGGCAGATACGGATGCCCGGAAAATGAAAGATGCTTTAAAGCGGAGTGTGTGTGACGAAGAAGGCCGTTTACTTGACGGTTGCACTTGCGAGACAGTCGTCCTGAACGGGACTGAATTCGTGAAAGTCAGTAGCCCCCAACGTATCTCCCTTACAGGGAAGAAATGGATTGAGGCGAGGCGTACTACTTACGGATATTATAAGGATAATCCTTTACGGTGCATGACCATCGTGCAGTGGGCCACGAGTGAACCTTTCCGAAAAGAGATGGATGAAATGGCGCAAAGTTTTTTCATACGGGAACCATAAAGGGCATTTGATTTTTCTTTTTTGTGAATGACGGCTGAAGGTTCACCGTAAAGTGTTGTACCACAGTGCGGAACGGAATTTTTCGGTGAACCCCTTGTGAAGGCTGTTTGAGTGAAGGGTTCACCTTAATCGTTTGATTCTTAGATAGAATGAAGGATGTGAACCCTTTTTAAATGAAAACATAATGAAGGGGGTGGGGAAGGAACATCGCCTGCAGGACATCCGTAAAAAGTTCTCAGTAGATTGATCGAACGTTTGCCGCACATCGGAAAGTCGTTTGCCTGACGTTTTTGGACTGTTTTCGCATTTCGATGGGACCAAGGCGGCATCGCTGAAGTTTATGAGTTAATTAAAGGTGAATTTTTTGAACGGAATGAAAAAATAATTATCTTTGCCGCAGAATTTCCGGGTTCGTGCGAAGCTTGTCCTGACGGAGTAATTTGTCAGGGATGCTGAAAACGGACGGAAGCCTGCGCCGAACCGCGTATGCGGGGGAAGGGTGGGGACGGAGATTCGCGACATATTAAAGGCGTTTACGTGACGTCTTGTTCTTGGCTCTAAGGAATCTGGTAAATTTCAATTGTCGTCAGGGATGAGGCAACAGTAGATGTCCTCGGGATGTGTATATATGCGCATCCCTTTTCGATACGGGTATATTGTGTCGTAAAGGGAGAAGTTATATCCATATCGGCGTGGGCTCTGGATGTTGCTCGTTCAACGACAATGGGCATACCAGAGCCTCTTAGGGTGGGACGAGTAACGACGGTCTCACGCTTTTTTTGTGTCGTCACACAGGACTTCCGTGCCAAGGTGTGATGGATACGTTGATAAATGTAGCCAGTATTCCGGAAGAAAGCGAAAGCCGACTTCCGAGTGAGGGATTGCCTCCTGTCACAACCGCCGGTTCGCAAAGATGCGGGACCGGGGTGTCCTTGGAGTATGTCCTGCATCCGACGCACGGCCTTCCGCAAGAATGCCGATGGTATGTTTTGAGAGCGACGTATGGACGTGAACGGGAGGCTGAAGACCTATTGAAGAAACGGGGCGTTTTGGTGTATGTGCCGAAACGGAAGACGTTGAAGATGGTGAAAGGAGAGAAGAAGAAAGTAGAGGAATCCCTCTTGCCCAATCTTGTTTTCGTGTTTACGGACGAGTGCACGGCTCGCCGTTTGGTGGCATTCCCATTGAAATCTGAATCCCGTCGCAAAGACAAGATGCCCGTAAGCCTCCATTTCATGTACGACCATACGTCTTTGAATGAAAACGGGCTGAATGACGTGGTGGTTATACCCCACAAGGAGATGGTCAATTTTATTCGTTTCACCATTGGAGGGAGCGAGTCTATCCGTGCCGTCTCACCGGCTGATTTCCGGATCAAGAAAGACCAGCAAGTCGTGATTACTGAAGGGGATTTCAAAGGCGTAGTAGGGCGCGTGGCCCGTATAGACCGCCAGACTTGTGTCATCGTGGATTTGCAGCCGATATGCTTTCTGGCTTCGGCCTATATTCCCAAGGCTTTTTTGAGGGAAGTGCCTGAGCCGGAGAATATATGAATTGAACAATCTGGTGCACGAAGAACAAACCTCGGATATGTTGAACGGTATATGTTACCATTTTCAGAACACTATGTATGTCATCTTCAAGATGATGGGCTTTTATACCGAAGTGGAGCGCACCACCCATCGCGGCCGTATCGACATCGTCATCAAAACGTCGGATTACATCTATGTGATGGAAATCAAACTCGACGGCAGTGCCGACGAGGCTTTGCGACAGATTCATGAGAAAGGTTATGCCGAGCCTTACCGTAAGGATGGCCGGAAGGTGTTCCTCGTAGGTGTGAACTTCTCGTCTGATACCAAAGGGGTGGAAGAGTGGAAGGTTGAGGAATGTCTGTTTTGACTGGGCTGTGAAACGCCTGTTGCGCGACAAAGCCAATCGCAACCTCATGGAGAGTGAAAGGAGTCAGGAAAACGAGGTTGAAAATACAACCGTGTGGATTGGTTGGCCATGAACTCGAAGGATGGGTTGTTTTTTCTTGAAGGCAGAGTGTTATCAAATTAACCAAAGGCAACCATTGAAAAAATGTCCCATCTATAAAATCTTACAATTATTGCCGTGTGCAATTTCATATCATAACTAAATTACCAACGCTTGTCTCTATGTGAAAGGCAGATGAATGCATTTTACAACAAGGCTCACCTTAACTCAGTCTTTTTCCAGTAGGTATGAAAGATGCGAAGCCATTTTTCGACAAAACTCTTTGTAAGTGGACACATTCGATGCCTAAAACAACTTCTTCCCAAAGAGAGGATTTTCCAATCCGTTAATCGAATTGACTGATTAAGGCAAAAACTGCTCTACGTGAAGTGGATAATCCATGTGAGGGGCTAATGAGATCTTAAATATATTTTCTAATAACTGATAGGCAAATGATTTCAATAAAGAATAATATTGATTGTTGCGGTTGCAATGCATGTGGTGACGTGTGTGCGCATGGAGCAATCACATTTAAGACGGATATAGAAGGATTTTGGTATCCTGTCGTTGACGAAACAAAATGCGTGGATTGCAGGCTTTGTGAAAGGGTGTGTCCTGAATTGCATATTGGCGAATTAAAGAAGAATGACAATAATCCGCCCGTAACGGTAGCAGCGATAAACAAGAATATGGCCGTCCGTTGGGACAGCACTTCCGGCGGAGCATTTTCGGCCTTGGCTGAAGTTATGTATGAACAGGGTGGTTATGTCAGCGGAGCTGTGTATGATGAGAATTTTTTGGTACACAATTTTGTCTCCGACAAGCCTGAAGATCTGTCAAGGTTAAGAAGTTCCAAATATCTGCAAAGTAATGCCGAGGGGCTTTATGTAAGGATTAGAGAGTTGTTAAGGAATGGGAAAAAGGTATTGGCATGTGGTACACCGTGCCAGATGGCAGCCCTGCGATTGTTCTTGCATAAGGATTATGACAATCTCGTTATTGTCGACTTCATTTGCCGTGGGGTAAATTCTCCGAAAGTTTATAGGAAATATCTAGACTCTTTGGAACGTAAGTATGGTGGCAAGGTGGTTTATGTCAAGGCTAAGAACAAGGAGTTGGGATGGAGAAACCTTACTCGTAAAGTTGTATTTGATAACGGAAAAGTATATTACGGAGTAAAGATGGACGATAATTTCCGTCGTGGTTATCATACCAATGTTTTTTGCCGTCCCTCCTGCTACACGTGCCAATATAAGGGATTTCCACGCATTGCCGACATAACCATTGCGGATTATTGGGGAATTGAGAAAATAAACAAGAATCTTGACAACAATATCGGAACATCGATGATTCTGCTTAACTCGAAGAAAGGCGAAAATTTTTTCGGGCAGGTAAAAGACAAAATAGAGTGGGAATATACAACGTTTGAAAGCATCTTGCCTGGAAATGTCGCACTGACAAAACCTATCGAGCCTGCAAAGATAGACCGCAGGCAATTCTTTGAAGACTTGGATAAAGGCACGTTTGATGAAGTTGTCAGTAAATATTTTCCTCTAAAGACAAATGCTGATTTGTCTTTCAGGCAGAAACTTAAGGGAATATTGAAACCATATTACGGTTTGTACCAGTATTTGGGTTTTTCGCCAAAGGCATATATTAATTTCCTTAAGCTGAATTATAGGAAAAACACGGAAAGCGACTGGATGTCAGGACACGTGATATATACAATGCCAAGCTCGACATTTGATATCCATCCTTCTGCAAAAATCATAATAAAGGCATCGTTGTTGTATGGCAAGAATCCTGTAAAAGGGATGCGTATACCGACATGTCTGAGAATGGAGGCCAACACGACACTTGAAATACACGATGGGCCTTTGACGCGTTATGGTACAATGCCGTATAATCTTCGTTATGGCGCATATATAGAAATAGTGAACGGTGGCAGGCTGACAATCGGTCAAGGCGCGGCGAACGTGGGGCTGACGATAATGTGTGCCAAGGAAGTTACAATAGGCAACGGGGTACGTATAGGGCGGAACGTGTCAATAAGAGATTGGAACGGATCTCATGTTATCATAAACGACCATTATCGGAATCATGCTCCTGTACGTATTGAAGACCATGTTTGGCTTTGTACGGGATGTACCATAATGCCCGGTGTGACAGTAGGAGAAGGCAGTGTGGTGGCAGCTAATGCGACAGTGACGAGAGACGTGCCACCGCATAGCCTTGTAGGAGGATCGCCGGCAAAGGTGATAAAGGAAAACATTGAGTGGTATTGAAGTCATGGCAGATAACCGGAAGATAGCTAAGAATACGATGTTCCTGTATTTCAGGATGCTCCTTGTAATGGGAGTTAATTTGTATACGTCACGTGTCGTATTGCAGGTTCTCGGCTTTGAGAATTATGGACTATACAATGTTGTAGGTGGAATCGTGACAATGTTCACGTTTCTGAACGGCTCTCTCGGGGCGGCCACATCGCGTTATATAACGTTCGAACTTGGCAAAAGGGACTTTGAGCGTCTGAACAAAGTTTTCAATACGGCCTTGATTATACACGTTATTATCGCTTTACTTATAATCCTGTTGGCTGAAACTGTAGGATTGTGGTTTTTTTATGAAAAGATGACGATACCTCATGGAAGGTTGGAGGCAGCATTATGGGTGTACCAAATTTCAGTAATAACATGTTTTTTCTCGCTCACCCAAGTGCCGTATAACGCAACAATCATTGCGTATGAAAACATGAAAATCTATGCCTATGTGGGTATTGTCGAGGTCCTTCTTAAATTATCGGTAGTGTTTCTTATTTTTGTGTCTCCTATTGACAAACTGGTTTTCTACGCATTAATGTTGTGCCTTATCCAAATAGGAATAATGTTTTTTTATAGAATTTATTGCAACAGACACTTTGCGTCATGTGTGATACATATATATAAGGATAGAAGGCTTTTCAAGGAAATGTTTTCGTATGCCGGTTCTGACCTTATAGGCAATATCGCCGTATTGGCACAAGGCCAAGGTTTAAACATTCTCTTGAATATGTTTTTCGGCCCGACGGTAAATGCTGCGAGAGGAATAGCGTATCAGGTACAAGGGGCAATAACACAGTTCAGCAATAATTTTATGACTGCCGTCAGACCGCAGATAATTAAACTGTATGCCGAAAGTAGGCCGGAGGAAATGATGCGTCTCGTGAAACAAAGCAGTTGTTTCTCGTTCTATCTGATGTGGGTGATTTCTCTTCCAATATTCTTGGAGACGGATTACATCTTGACACTTTGGCTCGGAGATTATCCTGAGCATACGGTATGTTTCTTGCATCTTGTTTTGATACTTTGTCTTATTCAGACCATAAAGACTCCTCGCTCAACAGTGTTTCATGCCACAGGGCATTTGAAATTCGTAAATATGGTGGTTGGAGGAATATTGTGCGCCGCGTTTCCGTTAGCATATATTTTGTTAAAAATCGGATTTTCCCCAGAAAGTGTTTTTTATGCAGCAAACGCGACCATGTTGGTTTCTGAAGCCGCAAGTATGATAATCTTGAAAAAATATATCGATTATTCCATTTCCGATTACATAAAAAAAGTATACGGACGCTGTCTGCTGGTTGTTATCACTTCATTCTTTATAACGCACATCCTTTATCAGCATATTTACAATCAGGGTTTTTTGCATCTCGTTCTGACCTGTGTGTTATCTACAGCATCGTCGATGTTCTTTGTTTATGTTTTAGGAATGGACAAAACGGAAAGAGATAAGGTGAAAAATATTATCACAAATAAATTGAAAAGATGAACTATTCGAACGATAAAATCACATTGTCAAACGGTATCCAAATGCCATGTATGGCCATTGGTACCAACTGGATGAATTATAAAGAGTTGAAGAGGATACTTGTTGCCGGGTTTAGTTCCGGATTCAGAGCCATTGATACTGCACGTGATTACGGCAATGAACCTGTTGTGGGTAAAGCATTGAGAGATGCCTTGAAAGATGTCGGCCTTCAAAGGGAAGACATTTTCGTGACGACTAAAATAGGTAACGCCCAGCAGGTGCTTGGCAATATAAAAGAGCAGATGGACATATCACTCGGAAACCTCCAAACCGATTATGTTGACTTATGGCTGATGCACTGGCCGTATCCTGGTTATTACAAACAGACATGGGAGAAGATGGTTGGAGTATATGAATTGGGCAAGGCGCGTGCCATAGGTGTGGCGAATTACGATGTCCGCCATTTTGAGGCATTATTGGCAGGAAAATCTGGGAATATTCTTCCCACGCCCATGGTAAATCAAATGGAATACCATCCACTCAGGATTGCGGAAAAGCTGACGGCATATCTTAGAGAACGCAACATAAAGATTCAGGCGTATGCTCCTTTGTGCCGTCTCGTTCCGCAGCTCAAGAACAGCCGCATATTGAAAGCGTTGGCAGAAAAATACAACAAGTCGTTAGGACAGATAATTTTAAGGTGGCATATACAGCAGGGAGATGTCATGCCCGTGTTCAAGTCGTACAAGCCTGAACGTTTTAAGGAAAACATAGACATTTTCGACTTTGAGCTGACAACGGATGAGTTGGCTGGAATTAGTTCGTTGAACCAAGACTATAAATATCATATTGAATCTGTGAATTGTCCCGGTTATTAATCGTATTGAGAAAGAGTTTGTTTGCAGGATGACTCTATAATTTTACCGATGGTGTTGTTTATTATCTTGTCTGTGGATAGAAAATTAGATTTTACATGAAAAAGAAACTGTACATACTGGTTCTTGCGTATTTGGCTATATGCGCTTTAATGTCAGCGATAAAAGGTTCCGTTGCCATTGCCATGTTTGGCTTGTTGGTGTTCTTGTTAATTCTTCTTGTCACTTTTTGGTTCGCAAATAAGTTTGTCAAGACGACCTTATGGTATAAAAGCACGATTCCCGACATGTCTTTATATCCGACGAATGAGTGGTATAGAGAACATTTGGAACGTAACTTTGACGTAGTGAATATCGGCAGTTCATCAGCGAAATATGCTTTTGATTATTCCGGATTACCCGTAAAAGCATTCAATTGGGGAGAGCAACCGCAATTATTAAGTAATGGTCTTAAAGTATTGAAAACATATTTCAGTATTCTTAAAGAAAACGGGACGGTTATAATATCATTGTGTCCATTATCAGGTTTGGACGTGGAAGGCAAATGGGACAAGACTGTCAATGATAAATATTATTACATACTTCCTTGTGAATTAATAGATGATTATAAAGCAGTATCAAGAAGGCGAAAGTACCCTTTACTGTATTTGCCTAAGCTCTCGATAAAAAGCATTATAAAAGAGGTTCAGAAACAGAAGACGAAAGCAGGCAAAACACAGCCCGATAAATGCTTTATTGACGATTCAAAGATATGGGTTGAGAATTGGATGTCCCAGTTCGGTATAGACGAACTAAATGCTCCACTGTCACCGGTAAATCTTAAAGGACAGGGAAAACGTATAGTCCTATTGACCGACATCTTGTCTTTCTGCATGGAAAGGAGTTTGCGTCCGGTCATTGTCATTCCCCCCATGCACAAACGTCTTTCAAACAAGTTCACTCCGACTTTTCGTGATAATTACATCTATCCGTTTATCCGGAAGGCAAACACGCATAATGTGCTGTTCTTGAACTATATGGACGATGAGAGGTTTGACGATGAAAGATATTTCCGTAATTCATTCTTCATGAGTGAAGAGGGCGCACGGAAGTTTACAAGAATCGTATTAAAAGACTTGCATATATTATGAGAATCGGGATACTGACGCTTCCTTTGAATCAAAATTACGGAGGCATATTGCAGGCATACGCGTTGCAGACTGTGTTGGAACGTTTGGGGCACGAGGTGCGTGTGGTAGAGTGGAAAAGACCTTACGGCTTGCCTTTTTATAAAATGCCATACGTTTACGGCAAAAGAATGGTGATGAATCTGCTAGGGCATAAAATCCCAGTTTTGTACGAACAGAAATGTCACAGGGAGCAATCCATAATACGACAGAATACAGACAAGTTTATAAAGAAATATATTCATTTGGTTGAATACGATGATTTTTCAGATATTAAAGAATCAGAATATGATGCGGTAATAGTTGGCAGCGACCAAGTGTGGCGGCCAAGGTATTTCGGCATAAAACAGATAGGGAACGCCTATCTGAAATTTGCCGAGGGGTGGAACATCAAGCGCATAGCATACGCCGCGTCGTTCGGCACGGACGAATGGGAATATACTGCCAAGCAGACATCAGGGTGCGGCAGACTCTTAAGGATGTTTGACGCGGTTTCTGTAAGGGAGGATTCGGGCGTAAGGCTGTGCCGGGAACATTTCGGTGTAGACGCGCGGCATGTGATCGACCCTACGATGCTGCTTGACAAGAATGATTACGTGAAATTGTTTGAGACGGTTGGCACGCCCAATAGCAAGGGTAACCTTTTATGCTATATGTTGGACGAGACGGAAGAGAAAAGGGGGGTGGTAAGGCGCATTGCTGAAGAAAAGGGACTGACGCCTTTCAACGTGAAATCGCAGAGTGATAGCATAGCTTCGCCCATCGGTGAGCGCATACAGCCACCATTGGAGCAATGGCTTCGCGGCTTCTATGATGCCGAGTTCGTTGTTACCGACTCGTTTCATGCCTGCGTGTTCTCCATTCTCTTTGGCAAGCCTTTCGTAGCCGTGGGTAACGCCGATCGCGGCATGTCACGTTTCAATTCACTGTTCTCCATGTTCGGACTTGAGGATAGGCTTGTGACCAATGGTCATGCGTATACTGAATGTAAGGATGCAGACAGGGCAGACATCATGGCCATGTTGGCGGAAAAGAAAAGGGAAGCGATGAATTATCTTGTTGGCAATTTGAACACAACCGATGGAAAACAATAATCCTACAATATCAGTCATCGTCCCTGTTTACAACGCGGAAAAATACCTGTCACGCTGCATTGACAGTATACTCGTCCAGACATTCACCTGCTTCGAGTTGCTGCTTGTCGATGACGGCAGTACCGACTGCTCCGGTCGTATCTGCGATGAATACGCGAAACGGGATACACGCATACGCGTGATACATAAAGAAAACGGTGGAGTAAGTTCGGCACGTAATCTCGGACTTGACAATGCAAAAGGCGAATGGATTTGCTTTTGTGACAGCGATGATTGGCTTTATTCTTCAAATACATTTGACTTACCCTTTGAAGCTTTGCGAGACAATTTTGTAGATATTATCGAGTTTCCTTATTCAAGGAACGGAGTATTTGATAAAATTCATGAACAGCTTATAAGAGGAAAGTCGAATGTAAATAAATACTACGCAAATAACTTTCATAATGAGTTGTGGGGAAGGTTGTTTTCCTGGAAACTTGTATCGAACAGACGTTTTGATGAAGATTTGAAGATTGGTGAGGATGTTTTCTTTTTTTTGTTATGCTGTAACTCAATCAATACGCTGTTCTTGTCTTCTAATGGTGGATACAGATATTTTAGGAATGGAGATTCTGTGATGACGAAAACAAGCGATAAATTAATTAAATTGCAGATTGAAAAATATTTGGATGCTATATCCAAGATGAATGTACCGACTGAAAATATTATTGGCTTTTACTTCAATACTGTATCGTATGTATGGGGAATCAGAAAACGTCTGAGAATCGATGATATTGGCTTTATTAAGAGATGTACTGTATCGTCAATTTTGTCTTCAGATTTGAGCATAAATAAAAAGATTCGTTTGATACTATTACGTTATTGTTTTTTGATGTTCTACTATCGGTCTGGTGTCCGGTAATAAATTTCTAATCACATGATTTTCTATTTTTATGAAAAAAGATATTGTACATACTGATACGGTTTTCATTTTGACGGTATATACTCTGTCTGTATTGTATATAGCCCTTAATGCTTTCGTTTCGCAGTTCTCGTTTATAGATGAAGTACTATGCGTGCTTTTGTTTGTCTTCACGGTCGTAAGATGCCGAATTGTATATAAAAAGGAGTTTCAGGTATTTGCGTTGGTAGTGCTTCTGTATCTGATTTATTCTTTAATCAGGAGGATAAACGTGCCGATAGCAGCAGCAAGGGATTTCTTCCAGTTCATGAAACCCTTTTTCTGCTTTTACGCGGCGTATTATGCGGGCGTATGGGTGACTGATAGGCAGCGCAAGCGTTTAAGGTGGTTGTCACTTTTCCTTGCAGTGTATTTATATTGCCTGTTCCCGTTTATCAACAGCATTTATCTCAACACAACGAGTTATTATCACGCTTGCACCTTTGCGGGCGTGATGTTTCTTCTTTCTTCAGACATGCGGAAAAGGGATTTAGTGATATTCATGATAATATTGTTGCCGGGATTAGTGTCTTTCAGAAGCAAGTTTGTTGCGGAGATAATCATTTATGCGGCATTGTTGTTTTACGTGAAAAGGCCTATGAAACTGTCCTTGAAACTTCTCGTGCTGATGGCGATTTTGGCGGTAGTTGTGATATGGGCAAACTTTGAGAAGTTTAGCATCTACTTTATCACAGGATATGATGAGGGAGCGGCTCGTACATATATGTATTACACCTCTTTCGAGATGTTGGGCGACTATTTTCCATTCGGTTCCGGTTTCGGAACATTTGGAACAGACGCATCGGGACGTTATTACTCCCCTTTATATTATAAGTATGGCCTTAATTTCATTTATGGATGCAGGCCCGATGATTATCAAACAGACCATTCGTTCTTTATGGATACGTTCTTCCCTGTCGTCATAGGGCAGTTCGGAATTATAGGTACATTGCTTTTTATAAAGTTTTGGATGAAAAGGCTGAAAGAAGCAAGTTTGGTTCAGTTGCAAAAGTATAAGCTGTTCATGATTGCTTTTGTGTATATGGGTATAGAGAGCATAGCCTCGTCGAGCTTCTTGGGGGCTCCTTCTGTTGGGATGATGATGACTATGGGATTATGTCTTAACATTAAAATAAAGAATTATGCCGAAGGTAAGTATAATAGTTCCGGTTTACAACGTCGAGAAGTACCTTGACCGCTGTATGCGGTCGCTGCTCGGCCAGACACTGAAGGACGTCGAGATAATCATGGTAGATGACGGATCGCCTGACGGTTGTCCTGCCTTATGTGACGAATACGCAAGGCGGGATGCACGTGTAAAAGTAATACACAAGCAAAATGCCGGACTTGGTTACGCACGCAACACGGGCTTGGATGTTGCAACCGGTGAATACGTCGCGTTCGTGGACTCCGATGACTACGTAGATTTGGAGATGTATGAAAAGCTATATGTTACAGCTATCCGAACAGAGTCGGATGTCGTATATTGTGGTTTTAACAGGTTTTATTCTGAAAATAAGGTCATACATTATACCAATGTAAATTCTGAGCATGTATATAAAGGGGAAGATGTTAACCAACTATTATTGGATTTTATTTCATCGTCACCTAAGTGTAAAAAAGATTGGAAATATGAGATGTCCGTGTGGCATTCCATTTACAAAAGAGAAATCATAAAAGAGAATAATATAAAATTCTATTCAGAAAGAAATTATTTGTCTGAAGATATTCCATTCCAAGTTGATTTTCTCAAAGCGGCTAATTCAGCGTCATATATCCCCGATACACTATATTATTATTGCATGAATAACGCATCTTCATTAACTCAAAGTAAATACTCTAATGACAAGCTTGAAAGAAGTATGGCGTTATATAATTTGTTGGCAAGCAAAACAAGGGATTTTGATAAAGAATGTCTTAGGGCGAAAAGATTTTTCATATCATACATGAGGGCGCATTTATATGGCATATCAGCGATGGACATACCATATAATGAGAAAATAAGATTAATGAAAGAGTTGAATGATAAAGACATATGGAAAACCGTAGACTCGTATCCATATTCTGCACTAAACAAAAACTCCCGGCTGATTTGTTTTTTGCAAAGAAATAGGATGTACGCGACAGCATTATTTTATGTGAAAATCATTTTGTTTATAAAAAGTATTTTACACAAATAAAGCCTAATAGAGCATGAACATATTTTATTTCTTTAAGGAATTGCAAACGCCAATGTATCAATGGCAAAGGATACATTTCTTTGATGAATTAGAACGGGGTGGACATCACATCATTACATTCAATCCTTTGGATTATCCGTCAACAGATGAAGCTAACGAAAAATTAATTTCTGTTATAAAAGATACGGAGGATATTGACCTGTTTATGAACTGTGACGATTCCTCTGTCTTGTATCCCGAGACAATGAAAGAGATAAATAAAATGGGAATACCTTCATTGCTTATTTGTTGGGATAATTTGGAATTGCCATACAAGCACAAGTCAATAGCTCCTTTGTTTGACATGGTTTGGATAACTTCTGTAGAGACAAAATATTTGTTTGAGAGGTGGGGATGCAAAAACATTATATTCCAATCATTTGCTGCAAACCCTTATGTGTTCAAACCATGTTGGGGAAAAACGATAAGTAAGGTTGGCTTTATCGGCTCACCTTATGGTAGCCGGGTAAACAAATTAAATGATTTGTTGGCAAGTGGAATATATTGCGATGTCTTTTCTGATTCCTTGTTCAATATAGGATATAACACTTCGCTGGGAAAAGTGCAACAATTTGATCCATTGGACGTATGTATAAAGGCAATCAGATATATGCGTTTTCCTATAGGGCGCAAGGTGCTTTATTCTACAATCAAGAATAAACTGATGAAGAAGACTGATTTATGTTCCGAAAGCAAATTCTTGACCAAATACAAGTCGGTCAGCGATGACGAAATGGTTGGCTTGTATTCAGACTTAGCACTTTCTTTGAATATAACCGAACTGCGGGATACTTATATCTTGAAGAAGCCTGTAAACAAAACGCATCTACGTGCTTTTGAAATTCCAATGTGTGGTGGGCTGCAATTGGCAAGTTATACAGAAGAGCTGTCTGAATATTTTAAAGATGGCAAAGAAATTGTGCTTTATCATTCAAAAGAAGAAATGGTAGATAAGGCAAAGTTTTATCTGGATAAGAAAAATGAAAGTCTTGTTAATTTGATGAAAAAAGCAGCAAGGGCACGAGCTGAAAAGGAACATACTTGGACAAGGCGGTTTAATGAGGTTTTCAAAATTTGTAAGTGATGAAATTTCATGAGTGCTTGTCTTTAATACGAGGGGATTTGAGAATGTTTCCTCGGGAAAAAATGGGGGGGGGTAAAATATTTCCTATCCAACGCATCCTTTAAATTTACCGTGTGGTTTAGGCTCGGAGCGTACTTGAGGACAAAGAAAAACATCTTTTTCAAGATGCTATATGCAATCGTTTTTTTAATCCATAAGCACAATCAATACCTTACGGGAATACAACTGCGGTTAGAAACAAAGGTGGGTGAAGGATTAAGATTTCAACACTTTTCTTGTATCGTGATAAATGAAGCGACAATAATAGGAAAGAATTGTCTTATATTCCAAGGTGTAACAATTGGTGTGGGAACATCGGGCATACCGCGTATCGGTAATAACGTCATATTGTCAAGCGGTGCAAAGATAATAGGTGGCATCACTATCGGAAATAATGTTACCATTGGAGCAAACGCCGTCGTTACGAAAGACGTTCCAGACAATTCCATTGCTGTTGGTATTCCGGCAAAAGTGATAGCCGTAAACACGCCTGAGAAGCAAAAACTATATTATTGCCACTGAGTAAGTATGTAAAAGAGCACTGATTAAAAATAAAAAATCAAGAAGATGATTAATGAGGGTTTATCCCGTAAGGTTCTCTTTCTTGGCGTGTCCATGAAGACCAAAGGGGGGATGGCTGCCGTACTCGTTTCGTACAGGAAGTATATCGAGGGAATGAAGTTCGTGCCCACGTGGCGATTGGGTGGCAAGGCGGTGAAGGCGTGGTATGCAGTGCAGGCTATGGTAAGGACGTGGTGGCTGTGCCAATTTGACCGTAGCATCAGGATTGTGCATATACATGGTGCGGCCAACGCGTCGTTTTACCGTTGCCGCATGTTCATAGGGCTTGTACAGAGATACGGAAAGAAAGTGATTCTGCATGAGCACGCCGCCGATTTCGTTGAGTTTTATGATGCGGCTACCGACAAAGCAGGCATTGTCAGTACAATTAATTCCTGCGACTGCCTGATTGTTCTGTCTGAGTCGTGGCGGCGTTACTTTTCGTCCATTGGCGTGGAAGAGGATAAGATTCGTGTGCTTAACAACATTGTTTTGCCGCCTGTTGCCGCCAACGTCAGGCACGATGACGGTAAGCTGCACTTGCTTTACATGGGTGAAATAAGTAACCGTAAGGGAGCGTTCGACCTGCTTAAGGCCGTAAGTGACAACAAGGATTATTTCAAGGACAAGCTCATTTTGCGTATGGGCGGCAACGAGGTTGACGGTGATGTCCGTACGTATATCCGTGAACATGGTCTGGAAAGGTTTGTAAGCTACGAGGGATGGATTTCCGGACAGAAGAAAACAGATTGCCTGACATGGGCAGATGTGTACATCCTGCCGTCATATAACGAGGGGCTGCCTATAGCCATACTCGAGGCGATGAGCTACAGTCACCCCGTAATATCGACATCGGTGGGTGGAATACCCGAAGTGGTAAAGGATGGAGGGAACGGAATGCTTGTGCGTCCGGGCAATTCGATGGAGATTGCCGATGCGATAAGGTATTACATAGAACATCCCGGAGCGATAAAGGCGCAGGGAGACAAGGCGTTCGCGAGAGTAAAAGACTTTTTTCCAGAAAGGGTTTTCGGGGATTTGGAAAGGATTTACAACTCACTTATAAATGTATAACACATAAACCTAATGTATGAATAACATCAAGGAGAGAGATTTCAGCATAGACATTCTCAAGTTTTTGGCTGTCTTTTTCATTATAAACAGCCATATGGACACATTATATACCAACTATAAGATGTTGGCAACGGGAGGGAGTATTGGTGATACTTTGTTTCTTTTTTGCTCTGGATACACACTATTATTGAACAAAAATAGCATGAGGTTTGATAATTGGTATAAGAGAAGAATAATCAGGATATACCCTTCTGTCATAGTGTGCGCGTTGATGGGGGCATTGTTTTCAATGCAACCGGACATACATATTACTACGCTTGGAGGTGGTGAGTTTGTAATTGCCATTATGATTTACTACATCCTTATTTATTTCATTAAGGTTTATGCCGTCAATAAAATACCTTTGATATTGGCTGGTGTGCTGTTTGTGTCTTTGGTAATATACATCCTGTTTTTTTCCCGTATAAGACTGAAACAGGCGAAAAAGGGCTCTACGGCATAACGACATTGTACCGTTGGATACCGTATTTTGCATTTATGCTTATTGGGGCTTATGTTGGCATGAAACGTAAGACTATGGTATATAATCCTATGTCGGACTTTATAAAAATGATTTCATGCCTGTTTGTTTTTTATGGTGTCCAATATTCAGCCAAGATAAATCCGATAATAGCCCCTTATCAGATAATCACACTGTTGCCGTTGGTGGGTATTGTGTTTTATTTTTATAAATGGTGTAACGCCGGTTTTTGGGGTAAGGTTTATCAAAATAAAAGATGTCATGCTGTAATAATGACTATATCCGGTCTTTGTTTGGAATCTTATCTCATACAATATAGCGTTTTCACAACCTCAATGAACAGCATTTTCCCATTAAATCTGCCAATCATGGTCTTGATAGTGTTGTTGGCCGCTTTTGTTTGCAAATGCCTGTCAAGAGTCTTTGCACAAACGTTTAAGGACGGAGATTATGACTGGAGGAGTATTATTAAGCCATATTAATCTAACGTATACCCGTTGGCGGAATTAAATTAGTGCGTATTTAATTCTTCCAATAGGTTATACAGGTACAAAAAAGAAAATGGAGAGGATTTCTACGTGGTAAGCATGTGATAATAATGTGATATGTTCTTTAAGTTTGACGTTTTTCTCATGCTTTAACTATGTGTGGCACTACTCCCGTTCGGCACTATTTGTTGACACGTTTCAACCTTCCGTTGTGGAACAAGGATAAGCGTGGATTGGCGACTCGGGATGAAGTGTGGTTGGAAGACAGGTTCCGCCTTTTTGAACAATATACTTTGCCCTGTGTTTTGCAGCAAAGTTGCAAGGATTTTACGTGGGTTGTACTTTTCGATGGGGATACTCCGCCGGTTTATCGTGAGCGTGTAAAAAGATGGGCGGAAAGATGTGAAAATTTTAAGTATGTACCCGTGAAATCCGAATATGCCCGGTTCTATCCGCAAGTTTTCGCGCGTTGGATAGAGAATGATTTACAAGGGTGTGTGCAGCCGACAAAAGTAATTACTTCGTGGTTGGATAACGATGACGTATTGGGTTGCAACTATATGGCTGCGGTACGAAATGATGCACAAAGGCTCTGCGGCGGAACTTTTTTCTTTTATAAAAGAGGTTTACAGTATTTCCTAAAGCAAAACTATGCGCTGTGGATAAGCTTCCCAAACAATCATTTCGTTTCAAGGGTAGAAGACTTTACGCTTGGATCTCATTTGAAAACGGTGTATGAGTTTGGTACTCATTATTATCTCTCTCGGATGGAGAATGTACGTTCCGTTATGTTGGATACTAAGGATGACGAGCCGTTATGGGGCGAAGTCGTACATGAGCGAAATGTGGATAATGATGTTAAAATGAGTCTTGATTTCCGTTTCGTTCGGGATTCGGAGTTGTTATCCTGTTTTGCGTTGAATCGAACCTTGAATGTGGGACGTTTGTATTGTTGGAGCCGATTTTTACCGCATGCTATAAAGGTGTTTTTAAAGCATGTGCAATGGAAACTTACAGGACATAAGATGGGACTGTAGGTATAGATTATAATCGATAACATTAATTTTTTTATTTCATGTCTGTTCGTATTTTGAATGCGAACCTCTTGTCCATTACCCGGATTGAACTGCTGCAAAGCTTAAAACGCGGGGTATTGGTCACTCCGAATCTTGATCATTTGGTCAAACTCCAACATGACCGTGAGTTTTATGACCTTTATCAAAAGGCGGAGTGGGTGGTTTGCGACAGTAAAATCTTGTATTTGTGCTCTCGTTTGCTGAAGAAAGGAATACCGGAAGCCATTCCGGGTAGCAGTTTCTTTACGGCTTTCTATCAATATCATAAGGATAATCCGGATTGCCGGATATTTCTTTTGGGTGCGATGGAAGGTGTGGCACAAAAGGCCATGGAACGTATCAATGCCTCGGTGGGACGCGAAATCGTGGTGGGGGCGATGTCTCCTTCGTATGGTTTTGAAAATAAACCGGAGGAAAATGAATTGATTTACCGTACCATTAATGCTTCCGGTGCCAATGTGGTACTGGTCGGTGTGGGGGCACCCAAACAGGAAAAATGGATTTTCCGTCATAAAAGCCGCATGCCGGGAGTTGATATATGGATGGCTTTGGGTGCTACGATCGACTTTGAGGCCGGCAATGTGAAGCGGGCACCGAAATGGATGCAGAAGTTGGCGATGGAATGGTTTTACAGATTCCTGATGGAGCCCAAACGAATGTTCAGAAGATACTTTGTGGATGATGTGAAATTCTTTTTGTATTTCGGCCGGCAACTGCTTGGGATTTATCGTAACCCGTTTAAAGATTGAAATGAAAATGAGAAAGCTTGATGTGGTAAACTTTTTGCGCGGGTATTCCATTTCTACCATAGTAATCATGCATCTTGTAGGGATGTTGGGGATTTCCGGAATATGGGAAAAAGCAGCGGCCTTTGGTGGTGCCGGAGTGCACGTCTTTATCCTCTGCTCGGGATTTGGATTATACCTTTCTTACCTTCGTAAGCCTTTAGGATACATTGCTTTCCTGAAGAAACGTTTTACGAGGATTTATATGCCGATGGCCGTCTTGTGCGTGGCCACGGCTGTCTGGATGGCTTGTATGGGGCGTGAATGGTTCATGCCGCTGTGGGGCAATCTGCTGCTCTTCAAAATGTTCGTTCCCGAACTGGAGAGTTCTATGGGAGGGCAGATGTGGTTTGTGTCTACTATCATTCAGTTCTATCTTGCTTGGCCTCTTATTGTTAAGTTATTTAACATTCGGGGGGGGGTAAAGCTTGCGCTCATTATCAGCCTGTTATGGTCTACGACCGTAGGCCTGTTAGGGTATGCAGAGGAGCGAGTTTGGAACAGTTTCTTCCTGCAATATTTATGGGAGTTTTGCTTAGGGATGAAGATGGCAGAAATATATCATGGCAATCCTAAAGCACTGGAAGTGCCCCGGTGGAAATGTTTGTTGCCGTTGTGTATGGCCGGTGTGGGGTTGACAGGCATAATGGGCTTTGCGGGGTGGCCATGGAAACTTTACAATGATATACCCTCTTTGATGGGTTATATGTCTCTTGCGCTTATCATCTATAAGGTGGGAATTAAGCCGCTTAACCGGTTGTTGGAGTGGACCAACCGCTTTTCATACGAATGGTATTTGGTACACATGTTCGTTTTTGATATCATATTTTATTGTATCGGGTATAAAACGCCGATTGTCGTGGTATTCATGCTGTGTTTGCTTTTGTCATATAGTACAGCTATTGCGTATAGCAAAATATGGAGCAAGTAGATTCTGGCTATACGGAATTGCGCAGCTATCAGTGGGAAATGAAGCACCGCCTGTATGAAAAATGGTGGGGCGGGAGCAGGAGCGTGATGGTGCAGATGCCCACTGGAACGGGCAAGACACACTTGCTCGCTTCGGTCATATCCGACCGGATGATGGCTGATGATACAGCAAGCGTTTGGATTGTTGCGCACCGCCGCGAGTTGGTGGAGCAGATAGAGGAGACGGTCGCACGATACGGTATATCCAAAGATGACGGAAGGGTGAAGGTGATGTCCATCCAGTGGCTGTCAAAGCATTGGGAGGACGTGAAGGACGAAAGGCCGGGTTTGATAGTGATAGATGAAGCGCACCATGCGCTTGCCGGGACTTACAGGGAACTGTGGCTGCGCTATCCGAATGCGAAGAAGTTAGGCACGACCGCTACGCCCTGCCGGTTGAATCGCAAAGGGTTCACTGACTTATTTGACACGCTTATAACATCGGATAGCATAGCGGACTTTATCCGGCAAGGATGGCTTTCCGCCTTTGATTATGTATCCATACGTCCGGACAGCGAAGATCAACGGTTAATAAACGGGTTGGAAAGACGGGGAGCGGACGGTGATTTTCAGGTGAAGGAGATGGACACCGTGCTGAACAGGCGACCAAGTATCGAAAGGCTGTATGGGAGCGTAAGGCAATATGCCGATGGCAAGAAAGGCATCGTGTACGCCATCAGCATCAGTCACGCACGGAATATCGCCGGATATTACAATCAATACGGGGTGAACACCGTTGCCATTGACAGCAAGACACCCGCAAACGAACGGAAACGGCTTGTCGAAAACTTCAGGCAGGGCAAGATACAGGTTCTTGTCAATGTGGACATATTCAGCGAGGGCTTTGACTGCCCTGACGTAGAGTTTATCCAGTTGGCACGGCCGACACTGTCGTTGCCCAAATACTTGCAACAGGTGGGGCGCGGACTGCGCAAGACGGAAGGCAAGGAAAGCTGCATGATAATCGACAATGTGGGGCTTTACCGCCTGTTCGGTCTGCCGACGGCCCACCGGGACTGGCAGGCGATGTTCGAGGGACGGCTTGCCGGAAAAGGTTATCCGGAGGCAAATACGAGGGCGGTGGCATACATGGCTCTATTGCAGGGAACAGATAAAGATAAAACAGCAGAAACAGACGGACAACTGGAAACCATCGTGTCGCACGGGCAGTTGTTGGATTACCTGCAAAGTGGCAAATCTTTGCTGGAGAACGATTCGCTACAACCCGAAAAACTGAGACCGTTCAAGGACAGGGCAAGCGGCCTGTACGGCTTGAAGCGCGGCAACAAGATAATGTCCACGGCACGATACCATAACGTCCTTGACACGGCTGAAGGGCTTGCCTCCGTGTGTTTTGACAACGGGCAAGCGGGCATCGTGGACGAATCCGGCAACGTCAGGATGTGGTTGGGACGTTGCCGAAGCGCAAAATTCATGAAAGGCAATATCCTTGCACTTACGGGTAATAACGGCCGGAAAACATACATGGATTTGCTCAGCGGCCAAATATACAATAAACAGCCGAGGATACGGCAGTTCGGACCTGTACAAATACTTGAAGAGGACAGTATGTATTACAGCCGGACAAAGGAACAGTATAAAATCAGGAAAGTCTCCGGATGTCATATTTTCCATGTCATAAGTTCCTGTCTTCTTGTCTATGATTATTATGCCGCTCCCGTATGCCGTCAAGTCAACGAAGACGATGCCCGTTGGGGGCATGACTGCGTGTGCCTGCTTGCAAATGACTATGACACCTATTACCGTTATTGCGGCATGCTGTCTGGCGGAAGCATTGTCATCGTGGACAATGTCGGCAAGTATTACATTGTGGAGGAAGGCAGGGGCAAGAAATACATCGCTTGTGAAAATCCCAAGACGGCGGACGAGAATTTTGACGTGGTGATACCCCGCTTGAAAGCCGAAGCGGCAAGACGGACGAATATGATGGTGGCCGAGGAGCGGCGGACAAACGAACGGAAGCGCATGGCACGTTTGGAAATGATGAAAACTGCCGTGCCATTCAAGTCCGGCATGAGATGGGGATTGAGGCAGGGTGGTAAGGTGGTAGTCCCTCCTGTTTACAGGAACATCCAGCCCCCCGTCGGCTACTATTGCGCCGTTGAGGTCAGTCCGTGCCGGTGGGGCATCATCATGCTGGATGGAAAAGTCGTGGTGGAGGCCGGCTACTCAAAGGTGGTGATAAATGGTGACGGAACAGCAAGGCTGACCGTCTTCCCGGGAAAAGAGAAAGTCGTTGAATTAGGCACCTGACAAGGCTGGCAATATCCGCATATAAACAATCATACACAAAAATGCCGCAAACTGTCCTCCGAATAGCTTTGGACAGTTTGCGGCATTTTTAGTTTTCCATAGCTTTTGGGGGGCTGATAGACTGGTCCACAATCCTTGGTATCCATTTGATGTTTATGAGGAAATATGTTAAATATTATGAATTTCTCATTTTTACTATTGTATATATCGGATTTTTTCCATATTTTACGCGAAAAAGTGAATGTATTTTATTCTTTGTTGACTTTGTGAAGTTGAAGTGAAAATTTTAATTGGGAATGAAGATATGAAAAGGATTTTACTTTTGGTCAATATGACCTTGGGATTGGGGACTTTGGTAAACCATGCCGCTGCCAATATAACGCATGACGAGAAGCCCGGTTATTATAGTGATAACCGTACGGACTTGGAATTCAATGAGAATACGTGTGGAGTCATGGTAAACGGCTTCTTTGTGAAAAGTGACATTGGAATTGATTTCCGTTCCGTGGAACATCTTTACCAGAGACCACCCGTACCCTTTACCATAAAAGGAGTGGGGGAAAACGGATTGGACTCTATTGTAGTAGAGGCTGTTCCGAGTGAAAAGAATCCGGTAGTTATAAATGGAGTTCCATATTCTGATATTGTAAATTATGTACAAGAAAAAGAGGCTGAATGGGTTACTTTGGAGGATATAAAGAAACTGTATTTCCCGAAGGTTACAGGAAAGTGCTTGTATATGGTTAATAAATACTTTATCACAAAGGATTGGGAGTCTTATAAATTGGATAAGGATTTCATATTGAAAGTGGAGGCATTGCCCTCTTCGGAATGTGAAATTTTTGAAGGCCAATCTCCCTTTACCATTATTAGGGTTTTTACGGACATAATATCTAACCACAACTCTGGACGCATCGGGTGATTTTATGGATTAAATTGGAGTAAGATATATAAAAAATAATGGGTTATGAAAAATATTCTTTTCCCTTGTGGCATCATTATTGGTGTTTTCTTCTGTTGGTTTCCGTCTTATTGTGTTGCCGGGATACAGCTTCCTCCGACATGTGTAGATTCAAAAACGGATCAAAATGGATTCTTGAATGAATTGTCCACTGAGGATTTTAACAAGAGTACTATCGGGGCCTTAGTGGATGGAGTGTTTGTAAAGAGCCTGATAGGAGTGAATATGGACTCTTTGCGTACGTTCAATGTTGTGAGTGATGGTCCTTTGACTATAAAAGGGATAAAGACGGAAAATGATTCGATTGTGGTGACGCAAAAGGATTTTCATAAGAATCCGGTACGGATTAATGGCGTGGACTATACCCGTTTTGCTTGCACTTCGTTTGGAAAGAAAGTGGAACTCCTTTCTTTGGATGACATACGAAAGACATATTTTCCTCAGATGGGGAACACGCCTTGCATGTATATGGTCAACAAGTTCTTCCTGATGAATGATTTGTCTTCTTACAAGTTCGACAAAGATTTCATCTTGAAAGTGGAACTGTTGAAATCGACGGATTTCGAGGAGTTCAAACATGCTCCGTTGTTCCATATCATCCGAATTTTTACGAAAACCCGGGAAAACTTGAAACATCATAATGTTATGCGTATAAGATAAGTCTAGCATTTATCCTTTTATGACGTTGCCAGAAGCATCTTCATAACCGCTTCCTCATTCACTGTATCCGTTGTGGAAATACGATGCGGACACAATCCAAACTTTGTGAGTATTCGGTCTTTGAGGGCATCACGCGATTGTTGGGCTTTACTCTCTCTATGAAAATGCCAACCGTCCACTTCGATTGTTTGAATCGGTCGTTTGGTGAGGGAGTTATAAATCAAGAAGTCTACGTGTGCAAGAGGACTTTCAGCAAAAGCCTTTTCCTGCTCGTCCAGCACATCCCAGTCTGCAATCAATCTTGACAGGGGATAGTGGCACAAGACTTCTGTGTTTGCCAATTCCGACTTGGCTATGCCTTTGACCAGCATATCAAACATAAGGTTTTCAGACAAGTATCCTGACACAACAGGGTGAGCCTGTTCGTATGCCAGCCGTTCTGCCGTATATTGCTTGTATAGCAAATCAAACACAGAATGGAGTTTACTTTCCTTTACCCCAAAATTATTGTACTGGATATATGCGATGAGTTGGGCTAAGTTTGTGTCCTGCGGCATGTCATTGCCATTGGTTACTATGCACAAATGTTTTTTGGCACGCGAGATTGCTACATTGAGCAGATTGGGGTCATCAGAGAATTCTGTTGGAGTGTTATCCACCGTACTCATAATGATAGTGTCGCATTCACGTCCTTGATATTTATGCACTGTACTGGCAATATCAGTCCCAATAGCCTTATTGATTTCTTCTGCCTGTGAACGATAGGGAGTAATGATACCCACAGTGCCCGTATCCGCATATTCAGGCATCACTTCTTGGATTATCACATCAATTTCACGTTGGTTGAAATGCCCACGAGCATGATTCCCTTTAACTGTTCGTATAACTTGTAATACCTTATCCTCGCCGTGGTCTGTGGTCATAGTCACCAATTCGCCGTCATAAAACTTTTGGTTGCAGAATTCGATTATTTGGGGATGACAACGATAATGCTCACGGAGTAATGTAACCGGTGCATCCTTAAATACTTCTATACAAGATCGCAGGAAACTGTGTGTGGCTGCATTATATCTGTCATCCACATTGTACGTAGATTGGATGGCGTTCAATGCCTTCACTTCTTCCCTGCTGATCACATTAGGAAGCTGCTTGTCATCACCCACTATTACGGCATTCATGGCGCAGGACAATGCCAGCGCACCTGTTTTTATGTCTACCTGTGATGCCTCGTCCATAATCACGTAGTCAAAGACCATATCCTTACTGATACAACTTTTGGCCGAATAGGTAGTGCTAAGTACAACCGGATATTCTTTCAAAAACTCCTTGGTTTTCGGTTTAATATCTTTAATGGTAAACTTTTGCCTTTCAAAAGTCTGATAGCGTTTAGCCATCTTGTTCTTTAATATCAAGAGAGAAGCAGAACGCAACTCTGTCGCACACCGCTTGATGTCAATGGATAGGAGTGTCGTAGCAATAGCATCCAACTCTTGTTCTATTTCAGTTTTACGGGAAAAATAATAGGCCGATTCCAAGTCTGCGACCACATCCGATGGTTTTCCTCCGAGAAATGAAAACATCTTCGTACCTAATAAAAATGCCCACTTCAAACGAAACCATAAGTCTGGTTTCGTTCTATTCTCTATCTTTAGTTGATAAAGATTGAGTAGTTTCATCAGTTTGGAAGAGCGTTTGCCGTGCAACCATTCTTTGCCGGATGATTTCTGCTGAAGCATATCATTATACTTCGCTTCTTTCAGTAATGCATCATATTCTGCCTTCAACTGGGCTTGACGCATCTGAGCGTCAAATCCTTGGGCTACGGTATGAAGCGAGTTTTGTGCTTGCTGTTTTACAGGTTCTTCTTCTATCACCCAACCGCTCATATCCGGATAATCGGATTGGTTAGCGATGAAAGCCTCCTTATTCTGCACACTGCCCAATTTGGCCACAATAAAGCCAAGATTCTCCCCTTCGAGCTTTTCTGCCACATTTTCAACGGCAGAATTGTTGTTCGACACGACCAATACCGTTTTATTTGCTAACAACAGATTGGCAATGATATTCAGTATGGTTTGCGTTTTGCCTGTTCCTGGAGGGCCTTGAATGATGCTTACCTGATGCGTCAATGCAGTTTCCACGGCAGTCTTTTGGCTTGCATTACAACCAAAAGGATAAAATATCTGTTTTGGCTCGCGATAGATAGCTAACTTCGTTCTGTCACCAAGATACTGCGTCAATGGTACGTTGTCGCGATTCAAATCCACTAAATTATATTGTTTCAAGAGAATATTCTCATTATCCTCCATTATCAGGCCTGTTTCAACAGCCAATTTGCGGAGATATTCCCATTTTGACCCTCCATTCTTATCGATCGGTGTACGGGTTACATATACATCATTACCATCAAGATTTTCATAATAACCATTGGTGTATGCCACTCGATAAAACGTATACCGCCCGTCGGTAAAGCAGAGCAATTCACTTGCATTTGTAATATGCCAGTTCTTGACATACAGCCCCTTTTCATTAATATCTATTGTTTCCGGATGAGTGAGATAAAGTAGTCTGGAGTGATTATAATTGAACACACGAGAAGAGGATAAGAACCGCACCGTCCAAAGCCCATTTTTGTTCTCATTTATTGAAGCAACTTGTTCCGTGATAAACATCCGTTTGTTTCCTCGCCGTTCCAAATCTACAATCATGCACTGCTTTGTATCCATAAAAGTCCTTTTATTCGTTCAAAATCTCTACGAATATATTTGAAAATCCATAGACATGAATTTAGTATTTCCAAGTTTCAAATCCCAATAAAAAAGGTTGTGCCTTCTAGACACAACCTCATTTTTATAGATAATGGCCCTTTTTATTCGATGAGTTTCGTGGCCCGGTGTTCTTCTTTTGCCGGTTGCTCAAAAGCGTCGCGTGCTCCGGTGAAGATTTCTTCTACGCGGTCTACCGTTTTGCGACGGAACTTGGCGGAACCCCACAGCAACTTGTTTTGAGCTTTGTTGAGGGCGTTGGCATCATTGATCCATTCTTCCGCCTTGTAGGTACGGCCATTATACCCGTCCAAATCTTCCTCATAATAGTAACTGATTTGCGTCAGTTCCATGTGACACTTCCCGTCGGAACATTTTATGGTGAGCAAATAACGGAAACGGGTGCGGTCCAAGACGAAAGGTTTCTTCTTGAATATCATCCATTCTTCGAAACGTCCGACCAGCGTACCGGTAGAGGCATCTTCCATAGCCATTTTGGTACCTTTCATTTGCTGTTCCCCTTTCATTAACTGATTGAGGTAGGCTTTCATCACGTCGTATATCTGCTGTTTGTTTTTGCCTTCCACGGCAAAGGTTTGCTGGAACAGCACTTGTCCGTTCACTTCAGGTACGGCACCGACCAGATATTTACTGTCATCTCTTTTGGATTTTGCGCAAACCAACATCGGTACGCATAATAGCAATAATAGAATTTTTCTCATGGGTTCAATCTTTTTGAAGTTCTGCGCAAATTTAATAAAAGAAAAGCAATATCGGGCAGACGAGCCTTCTGTTTTAGTCATTTTTGTACCTTTTATAAGAGATACTTGTTCAAGTAGGCCGTAATATCTGTTTTATAGGTGTCTGAAATGGGGATGCGGGTTTTGCCGAAAATGATTTGTCCCTTATCCAATGTTTTCACTTTGTTCATCTGTACGATGTAAGAGCGGTGTACTCGCATGAATCGGGGAGACGGCAGGCGTTCTTCCATACTTTTCATGCTGATAAGTGTCAGGACAGGGCGAGGGTCGTTTTCCGTATAAATCTTCAGATAGTCTTTTAGTCCTTCGATGTAGAGTATGTCTTCCAACCGGATTTGAACGAGTTTATAGTCGGATTTTACGTAAATAAAGTCCTCTTCACGGGAAGGATTTGCCTGATGTTTCAGCTCAAACCATTCCAAAGCCTTACGGGAGGCAGTCAAGAATTCATTATAGTTAATAGGCTTGAGCAGATAATCCAAAGCATTGACTTTGAAGCCGTCCAACGCATACTGATCGAAAGCCGTGGTAAAAACGATACGGGTGTCTTGGGGGAGCATCCGGGATAATTCCAAGCCGTTGAGGTCGGGCATCTGTATGTCCAAAAACAACAAGTCGATGTTCCTGAAATTGATGTCGTTCAGTGCCATGACGGCACTGTTGTATTTGCCGCATAGTTCTAGGAAAGGTGTTTTGCGGACATAGCTTTCCATCAGTTCCAATGCCAGCGGTTCGTCATCTATGATTACGCATTTAAGAGTCATTTTGTGGTAGTGTGTATCGTTAATATTGATTTGTAGACCGTAGCGTTTTCATCACAGCCTTTGGTCCATTCATATTTGTCGGGATAAATCAGGTCGAGACGTTTCTGGACTTGTTCCAGACCGATGCCGCTGCCGCTGATGTCGTTCCTTTGTTTAGGAAAATAAGAATTTTCGATAGAACAGCTTAAGGTGTCGGGACCGGAACTGTAGATTTTGATATGTATAAAGCTCGGTTTGACCGGGCTGATGCCGTGTTTGAAGGCATTTTCAAATAAAGATATGAAGATAAGCGGAGCTACCCGGATCGGGTTTTCGCTTGGAATGTCGATATGGAATTGCAAGTCTACATTAGATGACAATCTGATTTTCATCAGTGCCACATAGTTTTTCAGAAATTCCAGTTCACGATTCAGCGGGATGAAATCCTGATTATTGTCGTAAAGCAGATGACGCAACAATCGGCTGAGGTCCTGTACCGCCTGTTGTGCCTTGTCCGTATCGAAAGCAATCAGGGCATAGATGTTGTTCAGGGTGTTCAGCAGAAAGTGCGGATTGATTTGGTTGTGTAGGTTTTTCAGTTCGGCTTCAATCCTTTTCAGTTCGGCCTTTTGCCTGCCCAATTCAGCTTCGTGCCATTTTTTACTCATACGGATGGTGGCGGCCAGTGCTGCAATCAGTCCGAACAGAATGAAGTCGCGCAGACGGAACAACAGGAAGCCCCAGAATCCCATACTGTTTTTGGGAGGAGGGGGAGTACTGTGAAAATAGGCATTGACCAGCTCAAACCACAGATGGGTGAAGAACAGCATACCGATGCAGAACGCCACATTGGAGAGGACGTAGGCTTTATTTCTTTTATTGAACAGCAGTTGGGGAACAAGCCATATATAATTGAGGTAGAACACCATGGCCATGGCAAAGGAGGCCCCATCATACGAAACATTTCCTCTTGGCCGGGACGTTCGTTGGCCCGTCCGATCAGCATCGGTGGCAAACAAAACAGGAACACCCATGCCAAGAGATGGATGAGCAGTTCCTGTGAGTGTTTATAATTCAAGTACCATTTCATAGTCGTTTATTCATACCGGATGGCTTCAATTGGATCCATATTGGCGGCTTTCTTGGCGGGATACCAGCCGAAGAAAATCCCGATAAACGTGCAGACACCGAAACTCATCACGATGCTCCACCATTGGATGAAGATGGGCATATTGGCCGCAACCTTGATGACGTATGCGGCTCCTATACCTAATATGACACCGATCAAGCCTCCCGCGATACTCAGTATGGCAGCTTCGATGAGGAACTGGCTCAGGATGTCTATGCCGCGTGCTCCTACAGACATACGGAGTCCGATTTCCTTGGTTCTTTCCGTTACGGATACGTACATGATGTTCATGATGCCTATACCTCCGACAATCAGTGAGATGCCGGCCACGCTACCTAATAAAATCGTCAACAAGTCCATCGTGGAATTCATCATAGAAGAGATTTCTTCTTGGCTTCGGATGGTGAAGTCGTCCACGTCGGCTTCTGTGGTTTCCGTTTCTTCTTTTAAATTATGGTTTTTGCGTAAGATTTCGGTGATTTCCTCGATCGCCATATCCGTGGCATCTTCGGTAACGGCAGAACAGTTGATGCCTTGAAGGTAAGTCACCGCCAGGATGCGTTTCATGACTGTGGTGTAGGGGGCGAGTGCCATGTCGTCTTGGTCCATCCCCCAGGAGTTATAACCTTTGGACTTCAGTACGCCTACCACACGAAACGGGATGGAATTGAACCGTACCACACGTCCGATAGGGCTGCTTCCGTCGGGGAATAGGTTATCCACTACGGTCTGTCCCAACACGCATACCTTGGCGGCCGTTTTGATGTCCTGTTCCGTGAAGAACTCACCGTCTGCCACTTTGCGTTGCTGTATGGTGAGGTAATCTTCGTTGACCCCGTATATGCTGGACGGGGCGTTGTTGTTACCGTAAATGAACTGTCCGGCACTGTTGACCGACGGACTGACGGCTGTCAGGTATTTTGCTTCATTGCGTATGCTTTCGTAGTCTTCCAGTTTCAAGGTCTGCATTTCGTCGGCATCCAGACGCACGCCGCCGCGCATATCCGCTCCCGGATGTATCATGATCATATTCGAACCCATTTCCGAGATTTGTTTGCGGATGCTGCGTTTCGAGCCTTGGCCGATGGCCAGCATGGCAATAACCGAGGCCACGCCGATGATGATGCCGAGAGCCGTCAAAAAAGAACGTAGCTTATTGGAAGCAATGGCCTTGAGGGCTATTTTGAAAAGATTGGTCGTATTCATGTATTCCTTTGTTTAATCGTCCTGCGGAAGCGGAAGCTGTGCCAAAGCCTCTGCGGCAGACAGTATGTTGGAGTTCAGGGTGTCTTCCCGTATCAATCCGTCGCGCAATGTGATATTACGGCTGCTGTATTGGGCTATCTCCGGGTTGTGCGTCACGAAAATGATGGTGCGTCCCATGGCATGAAGTTTTTGGAACAATACCAAAATCTCGAAAGAGGTACGTGTATCCAGATTACCGGTCGCCTCATCGGCCAAGAGTACGGCCGGGTCGTTGACTAAAGCCCGGGCGATGGCCACACGTTGCATTTGTCCGCCCGACATTTGGTTGGACTTGTGGTAGAGGCGGTTACCGAGGCCTACCATTTCGAGTGCCTTGACAGCCCGTTCCTTTCTTTCTTTGGCCGAGACGGATGAATTGTACATGAGGGGGAGTTCCACATTCTCTACTGCCGTCGTTTTGGGCAGCAAATTATAGTTTTGGAATACGAAACCGATTTTCCGGTTGCGCAGGACAGCCCGGTCGCGGCGTTTCATGGTGCGGACGTGCACGCCGTCCAATATATATTCTCCCGAAGTGGGCGTATCCAAACAACCTAATTGGTTCAGCAACGTAGATTTGCCGGAACCGGACGTTCCCATGATGGTGACAAATTCCCCTTCGTGAATCTTGAACGACACTCCCCGCAGGGCATGTACCACTTCATCGCCCACGATAAAGTTCCGTTTCACATTCTGTAGCTCTATGACTACTTTTTTCTGTTCGTTTCCTTCCATGATAATGGACTTTTAACCCGGGTTATTTCTTTTCTTTCTTTTTGGGACGCGGCATGAACGGGTTGGTCTCTTCTTCCTGCGGCCCTTCCGGTGCCTTTATTTCCGTCATGGACATTACGACTTGCGTTCCTTGCTTGATGCCTCCCAGGATTTCGGTCCGGATGCCGTCTGTTGCCCCTATGTTTACCTTGTGGGCCGTCAGTGTGTTTCCTTCGCACGTCCAAAGCTTGTTTTTGCCGTCCGTGTCTACGATTTTATACGCTTTGCCCAGTACTTCTTTGGTCGGGGTGAAGCGTAAGGCTTTGGCTTTTACACTCAGCACATTTGTACGTTCCAGTGTGCTGACCGATACGTTGGCTGTCAGTCCGGGTTTCAGTTTGAGGTCGTTGTTCGGTGCGGAAATGACGACTTCGTAAGTGATGACGTTGTCTGTCTCCGTGGCTTCTTGTCTGACTTGTGTCACTTGCCCGTGGAAAGTGTCATTGGGGTATGCGTCTACGGTAAACGTGACGTTTTGTCCCTCTCTAACACTCCCGATATCTGCTTCGTCGATGTCGGCAATGACACGCATGTCGGTCAAGTCTTTGGCGATGGTGAAAAGGGTAGGTGTCTCGAAACTGGCAGCCACGGTTTGTCCTTCTTCCACTTCCTTGCTCAACACGATACCGTCGATGGGCGAGGTGATAGTGGCATAGCCGATATTGGTTTCGGCCTTCTTCACGCTTTCTTTCGTGGTGTTGTAAGTTTCCAAAGCCTTGCGGTAGTCCAGATAGGCCACTTCGTAATCGTTCCGGCTCACGAGTCCCTTTTCGTTCAGCGTTTTATAGCGTTTGTAATTGGCCGTCTGGTAATCCAGTTCGCTTTTGGCACTCGCCAGATTGGCTCGGGCACTGTTCAATTCACTGTTGAGGGTCGTTTTGTCCAATTCCGCAATGACTTGCCCTTTTTTCACGAGGCTGTTATAGTCCACATATATGTTGCTGATGATGCCGGAGACCTGTGTACCGACTTCTACCTCCGTTACGGGTTCGATGGTTCCTGTGGCGGTCACGCTGTTACGGATGGTATCCGGTTGTACGTCGGTCATTTCAAACTCCACGGGCACACTCTTCTTGGGCCATGCGATTATGGCAATGATTGCTGCGATGGCCACAATGGCAACCGTGATGATAACTTTCTTTTTTTTCATATGGCGTCTGTTATGTTTTTAAAGGTTGATACTTTCTCCTTGATAGAATTTGAGGAGTTGGATATGGAGCAGGGTATTGTATTTGCTTTGCAGGCGGTCTTGTTGCGCACTCATCAGCTCGTCCCGTCCGTTCATGAGCTCCACGATGTTTTTCAGGCCGTTTTTGAACTGCTCGTCCAACAGTTCGTAACTGGTCTGTGCACTTTTGAGTTTGGCATTGGCTGCTACATATTTCTGTTGGTTGCTGTATGCGTTGAGCCAATACTCTTCTACGGTACTGTACAGTTTCTTCTGTTGGTCCTGCAACTGTAGTTCACTGTCCATTTTGTTCAGCCTGGCTTTTTGCACGTTGGTTTTGTTTCGTTTGTTGTCGAAAATAGGGATGGACAGCGTCACACCGGCCGAGGCACTCAGGTTCTGTCTCATTTGTTCCCCTGCCGACTCACGGCTGCCGGAATAGTGGCTGTCGCCGATGCCGGCCGTCAGCGAGATGGAGGGGTAATATCCGGCTTTGGCAATGTCGATGTCCAAATCGGCGGCATCGATGCTCAACCGGCTGCTTTGGATTTCCGGACGCAGGTTTAATGCTTTCTGGTACACTTCGTTGACACTGGGGATAAGTTGCATCGTTGCTTCATCATTTGTTCCTATACCGGAGATGTCGAACTTACGGTCGTCCGTGATTTCCAACAGTTCTTTCAACTGCCGTTTGTAGTTGTCGATTTGGGTTTGGGTAGCCACGCAGTCGTATTGTGCACTGGCGGCTTGTGCCTCCAACTGAGCCAGGTCGGCTTTAGAAATTTGCCCTTGCTCATACATCTCCTTTCCGCGTCCAAACTGGCTTTTCGCCGTTTCTTCCATGGCTTTGTTTACGTCCAAGGCATCTTTGGAATAGAGGATTTGCACGTACAACTGGGCTATTTGCTCCTGGATGCTGTTGGCAGTGGTCTGTGTGGCCAAGGCCGAGATTTGGTTTTGTAGCTTTTGCGCCTTGATGTTTTTGCGGTTGGCTCCTCCGTCCCATACGGTCCACGAGGCGTTGAGGCCATAGCTGCCGTTTTCCGTCAATTTGTTAGAGGAACTGTTGGCGATGCCATTGGCTACGATACTGGTCTCCGACTTTTGCAGCGGCCGGTAGTCTATGGCTTGTGTGGTACTGAAAGACAAGCTGGGGAACAGTTCGGCCTTCTTTTGAAGCAGGTCGGCAGCACCCTGTTCTTCCGTAATTTTGTTTTGCTTTAATTGAATGTTATGGGCGATGGCATAGTCGATACATTCTTGCAGTGACCATCGGGTCGAGTCTTGTCCGGCGACGGCCAGAGCCTGAAACAGGCACGCGGCATACATCAAATAATTCTTGTAACTCATGAAGTTCATCTTTTTAACTATACAAAAGTACAAAGAATAAAGATGGGGAGGAAATAAATTGTACTATGAGGGATTTTTTTTCGACTGAATCGCTGAATATATCTACTAAAAAGAGTATATTTGAAATTTGAAAGATAACCATAAAACGTGATAGGATTATGTTCTCAGGAATTGTAGAAGAATGTGCCCGGGTCACCGGGATTGTGAAAGAGCAGGAGAATGTGCATTTTACTTTGCAATGCTCTTTTGTGGACGAACTGAAGATAGACCAGAGTGTGGCTCATAACGGCGTGTGCCTTACGGTGGTCCGCATTCAGGACGGTTGTTACACGGTGACGGCGATGAAGGAGACGCTCGACCGTTCGAATCTCGGTCTTTTGAAAGTGGGCGACGAGGTAAATGTGGAACGTTCCATGATGATGAACGGACGGTTGGACGGGCATATCGTGCAGGGGCACGTGGACTGTACGGCCGAGTGTGTGTCGGTTGAGGATGCCGAAGGCAGTTATGTCTATACTTTCCGCCATGCTTTTGATGCCGGGATGGTGAAGAGGGGCTATTTTTGTGTGGATAAAGGTTCGGTGACCGTCAACGGCGTGAGCCTCACGGTATGCCATCCCACAAAAGATACTTTTCAGGTTTGCATAATTCCTTATACGTATGAGCATACCAATTTCCATTCTTTGAAACCGGGTTCTGTGGTCAACCTTGAATTCGATATCATCGGCAAGTATCTGAGCCGCATGACGAACCTGCTCGAAGAATAGGACGGTCGGCTTTTGTTTTGTATCGGTCGTAAAAGCCGTATGACGCCCATTCTCGCTCAAATATCTTTGAGCAGGATGGGTTTCTCCTTATTTATATATCGCGCGCGTAGTTCGCGTATGGTTTCCCATTCCGTATTGTTCCGGTGGATGGCTGCCGGAGTAAATTTGTCTCCGTAATTGTCTATCCGTTCCAACAGCAGGTTTACAGTCAGATGGTTGATGTCTTCGGCCGGGGCAAAGCGCACGGCGGCATCTTCGTTCGTTCTGTCGAAAACCAACAGGTGCATCCGGTTCAGTTCGTGGGTCAGGCGGCCGACCACTCCCGACGGGAGGTTCGTTTCTACCGAAAGCCCCTTCACGGTGTAGCCCTCCATACCCTTTTCAAATCGTTTGCACACTTTCGACATGATGAGGATGAGCAGCACGTCGTGGTAGCTGCGACTTATCTTATGGATGTCTTTGATGTAGTAATAGCTTCTCAGGTTTTGGTTGGCGTAAGAAAGTTGGGCGCCGAAAAGACAGATAATCCATGAGAAATTGACCCACAGCATGAACATGGGCAAGGCTGCGAAAGACCCGTAAATGGCATTGTAACTGGACACCCATATCTGGGAATGGATGTAGAAATATTGAAGGAACTGGAACGCCGTGCCGGCGATGAAACCCGGAAGGATGGCATTCCGGAAACGGATGTCCGTATTGGGCATGTACATGTAGAGGGCTGTGAAGAGCAGACCGCTCAGGGCATACGGAGACAGTTTGATGAGAATTTTCACCGTCGTGCTGAGCACCATGAAATTCGGATAGTCTTGTGCGATGGTAGCCAGGAATATGGAAAGGCCGCTGCTGATGATGATCAGGATGGGCAGAAGGAGGAAGACGCTGATATAGTCCGTTATCTGACGGTAAATGGACCGTTGGTTTTTCACGTTCCAAATGCTGTTCAGGGCGATTTCGATGTTGGCGGTCAGTTGGACGACGGTGTACAACAATAAAAGCAGGCCGAAACCGATGAAGATTCCGCTTTGCGTATGCTCGAGGTATGAATTGATGAAATTGAGCACCATGTCGGCAAACTGTTGATTGACGCTCAGGTTGCTTTTGATTTTCTCTTCGATGATGGAACCGTATCCCAATCCCCGGCCGATGGCGAAAATGATGGCCAGGATGGGTACGGTGGCCAGTATGGTGGAGTAGGTCAGGGCCGAAGCGTGGCTGTTCAGATGCTTGGACAGGTAGCATTCAGCCGTGAGCACCAATTTGCGGAGGGCGTTGAATGCATATTTTTTGACCGGTGAAAACTTTTCTTCATTGATGAACCATATTTTGTGCGTGAAGAAGAATTCCAGTTGATGTATGTTGTACGGCATAGGCTTTTCATGTTAAAAGGTGATGAAAAAAGAAAAAGCAGTCGGCCTGTAAGCCGGGTTCTGTACCTCGTATGAAACGAAGTGCTTGCCATTTATCCAGACCTTGCGTCACCGTAAGGCTCTATCGTTCTACCCTCCGGCTCGGGCGGGCCGCCCTCTCTTGTGGCGCCGGTATACGCGAACTTTCAACTTCCAGAATGCACGGCCCGGATGTCGCCATCCGGCCGGTGGGCTCTTACCCCGCCTTCTCACCCTTACCGTCCTTGTGGACGGCGGTTCTTTTCTTCTGCACGCTCTAACCCTCGCGGATTACTTCCCGTTAAGAAGTGGAATGCCCTGTGTTGCCCGGACTTTCCTCTCCCGGCCGAAACCGGCAGCGGCAAGCCGGCCTACTGCTTTGATGTCACAAAAGTACTTCTTTTTTTCGAGCTGACAAAATGCAGGTCAACGAATGTAAAAATGTCGGTGTCCGATTTTAATCGCTGTTAATGGGAAAGATTTCTCTGTTAAAAGATAGCAAAAAGGAAACTGAAAGGATACATTGCAAGTCCTTTGGCGTTACTTTTGTGCAAGTTTATTACGAAAAGAATCATTTAGTATGAACAATATGACAACAGAAACAATGAAAGAGACAACAAGAAAGGTATTGGGAACAGCCGCCCTTTTCATAGGCAGCTTTTGTGTGATGGGATGTGTGGAGACACCGGTTAAGGCACAGCCTTCGGCCGCCCCTTCCGGATTAGTGGATCTGACCCAGGCTGCGGAGACGTCCGTCAACGCAGTGGTATATATCAAGGTGACGACGAACAGTAAGACGAAGACCGTGGATGTGCAGGATCCGTTCTCCGACTTCTTCGGTGATTTCTTCGGATTCGGGGGCGGAGGCCGCCAACAGCGGCAAATACAGACTCCGAAACGTGAAGGTTCAGGTTCGGGAGTGATTATTTCTTCCGACGGTTATATCGTGACCAACAACCACGTGGTGAGCGAGGCGGACGAATTGTTGGTGAAGCTGAACGACAACCGCGAATTCAAGGGACGCATTATCGGTACGGACGAGCAGACCGATTTGGCTTTGATTAAGATAGAAGGAAAGGACTTTCCGACGTTGCCTATCGGCAATTCCGATGACTTGAAGTTGGGAGAGTGGGTCTTGGCCGTGGGCAATCCCTTCAACCTGACTTCTACGGTGACGGCCGGTATCGTCAGTGCAAAGGCCCGTTCGATGGGTGCCAATTCCATAGAAAGCTTCATCCAGACGGATGCCGCCATCAACCGTGGCAATTCCGGCGGCGCGTTGGTCAATGCACGTGGCGAGTTGGTCGGCATCAATGCGATGATTTATTCCCAGACGGGTTCTTATACCGGTTATGGTTTTGCCATCCCGACGACCATCATGAACAAGGTTGTGGCCGACTTGAAGGAATTCGGTGTCGTACAACGTGCCCAATTAGGCGTGATGGGTAATGATGTGACTCGGTACATCGATGACGAGAAATCCAAGGGCAATGATGTCGATTTGGGTACGGTAAACGGCGTTTATGTGGCCGAAGTGCAGGATAATTCCACAGCTTCCGAGGCCGGATTGCGCAAGGGCGACGTGGTCATTGCTGTCAACGGTAAGGATGTAAAGAAGATGGCCGAGTTGCAGGAAGCCATCAGTACGATGCGTCCGGGCGACAAGGTGAAAATCACTTATATGCGTAACAAGAAGAAAGACACCGTGACAGCCGTGTTGCGCAACGCGCAAGGCAACACCAAGGTGTTGGAACAAATGGATATGGACCAGTTCGGGGCAGCCTTGAAGCCTTTGGACAGCGAGACCAAACGCCAGTTGAACTTGCCGAACGGTTTGGAGGTCGTAGCCGTGAAGAAAGGCAAAATGGCGGATGCCGGAGTAGAGAAAGGTTGGATTATCCTGCAAGTGAACGACAGGCCTATGAACACGATGGAAGATTTTGAAGAGGCTGTAAAAGAAGCCAACCGTTCTTCCGACCGTATCCTGTGGATTCGTGCCGTGACGCAAAGCGGACGGTTGAGAAGCGCAGTGGTGGAATTGGATGAGAAATAAACGGTGACGGGCTGACAGGCCTGGCTTGAAAGTCCGTCCCATCTTAGACAGAAGAACATAAGGACAAAGGAAGTTTGCGCCAGCAAGAAAATATCTGTTCTTATGTTCTTCTGTCTTGTTTTTATCTTTTTGACAATATGTCAACCAGCCTTTCGTGAGATTCAGCTATTCGTGAGCCGTGGCGGACGTGCACGGAAATACGCGAATCTCGTGCATTGTGTCGGGAGCAACGTGTAAGCGTTTCATGCCTTCTTTGTGCCATGGTGCCGGGACGAAAGGCCGCTCTTGCCGCAAGCGGAAAGGGGAGTGTAAGTTCGGAGCGTGTCCGGCCTGTCGTTTTGACATCTTTCTTTTGGCGACGGGAACGTGCCGAATAGAGAAAAAACGGGCTTCAACAGCCTCTCCGGACTTCGTTTTCAAGAAGGTTTTCGGCCGATAAGCGGAGGCCGTCTTCAAAATCTGCGGAGAAAAAAATTGTTTTCTCAGCCGAATGATTTTTCGTTCGCCTGAGATTGACGCGTGTTTTGGATTAAAAAAACAAAATAACGGGCTTGAAGTGTAAAAAGATGTATTTGATTTGATTCTGAAATGTGCGGAACGCGTGGTTTTTCATCCCGGAAAAATGGATAAAGGCTTTCGTTTTGTTAGTAAAAATGTGTAAGGGATGGCAGAATGAAAGTTTTGTCCCTGTCGCGTCAAAGACCTACGAAAATTCGGAGTGAAGAATGTAAGAGAGAAACAGGTTGCTTCGGTTTGATGTTTTGTATATATTTGTAAGCCACTTTATAATGGGTCGTTATGAGGAAGATTGGTAAGATGGTATCGGGGGCGGCTGTGCTGTTGATGTTGGCGGCGGCATGCGGGGGAAAGAAAGGACGTGGTGCGGATTTTTCGGAAGGGAAGAATCGCGATATAGAGGTGATAGACATCGACAAGGCCAAGCGAGAGAAAGCTTTGCTGTATTCTTCCATATTGGAAGAGCCGGACGTGATAGTCTTGGAAACCAATCCGGAATGTATTATTCAGGACGTTTCTGCCATAGATATATATGAAGGTAATATCTATATTTTGGATGATGAAGTGCCAGCCTTGTACGTATTCCGGCGAGACGGCTCTTTCTTAAGGCGGATAGGCCACCAAGGCCGGGGACACGGGGAATACCGTGAGCCTTCGGATTTTTCCATAGACCGCGAAAACGGCATCTTATACCTTTGGGACGGGGCTTTGTGCATGGCGCATAAATACAGTCTGCGAACCTATGAATATCTCTCTTCGGTAAGGACGAAGCGGAGCGGCTATCAGAGTTTTTGCATGCAGCTTGTCGGCGACAAGTTGTACGTGAACCGGACATCGTTGGATGCGGATGCCGGGAATTACCTGTTGATGGAAATAGACGAGAAGACGGGAGTGCAGACCGATTCCTGCCTGAAGGCTGACGATTACAACCGGGGGTGGAATTTTGCTTTGAGATTACCTTTTAGTTTCTTTTACTCCAAAAATACGGATGCGCCTAAGTATGTGGAAATGTTTTCCGATACGATTATGGCTGTCACAAAAGAGGGAATCAAGCCGTATTGTGTAGTGAAAAGTGAGGATTTTGTTTCAAAGAAACGGATGAAAAAACTTATCAGGGACTGCGGTCCGGGGGAAGAGTTTAATTATAATGTCTCCGATTTGCATGAGGAGGATTGTATATTCTGCATTTCCCGCTTTGTGGAGTTGGATGGAATGCTATCGTTCCAATATATGAAGGGAGGGGACAGACGTTATCTCCTTCACGATTTGAATACGAAAGAGACTTGGGTGGCGCCATCCTTTGCGGACGACTATCTGTTCGAGAACAACAATATTTCCTTAGACATGTGTTACAGCGATGAGGAAGGCGTCCTGTCCGTCCTATGCGTAGATGTTATACCCTATTTTATTGAGAACGTCATCGACAAAGGGCGCTTGAATCCGAAAATCGACGAGTATGAAAAACTGATGGGGATAAAGGAAGATTCCAATCCGGTGTTGTTCTTTCACAAGTACAAATCAAGGAGCAAATGAACGGGTCGCGGTGTTCCGGACGGGGTCGAAAGGCGTAAAGTCCGGCTTGTAAAAGCGGAAATCCGGGCAGGCCGATTAATATTTATGCAAATATTTACGGCTTAATCCGGATTTTTTTGGTAACTTTGTGCGTTTAATATGTAGTAGGAGAATGAGACAGTTAAAGATTACCAAAAGTATCACCAATCGTGAGAGCGCTTCGCTTGACAAGTATTTGCAGGAAATCGGCCGTGAGGATCTGATTACGGTGGAAGAAGAAGTGGAATTGGCACAGCGCATTCGCAAAGGTGATCGTGTAGCACTCGAAAAACTGACACGTGCCAATCTGCGTTTCGTGGTTTCAGTGGCCAAACAGTATCAGAACCAAGGACTGAGTTTGCCGGACTTGATCAATGAGGGCAACTTGGGCTTGATAAAAGCTGCTGAGAAGTTCGACGAAACCCGCGGATTCAAGTTCATCAGTTACGCGGTGTGGTGGATTCGCCAGTCCATTCTTCAGGCTTTGGCGGAGCAGAGCCGTATCGTACGTTTGCCCTTGAACCAGGTAGGTTCACTGAATAAGATAAGTAAGGCATTCAGCAAGTTCGAGCAGGAGAATGAGCGCCGTCCGAGTCCGGAGGAGCTTGCCGACGAGCTGGAGATTCCGGTAGACAAGATTTCCGATACTTTGAAGGTGAGCGGACGCCATATTTCGGTGGATGCCCCGTTTGTGGAAGGAGAGGACAACAGTTTGTTGGACGTGTTGGTCAATGACGATTCTCCGATGGCGGACCGTACGTTGGTCAACGAGTCTCTCTCGCGTGAGATTGACCGTGCGTTGTCCACGCTTTCCGAACGCGAAAAGGAAATCATCCAAATGTTTTTCGGTATCAACCACCAGGAAATGACGTTGGAGGAAATCGGTGACAAATTCAATCTTACGCGTGAGCGCGTGCGCCAAATCAAGGAGAAAGCTATCCGGCGTTTGCGTCAGAACACGAAGAGTAAATTATTGAAGTCTTATCTCGGCTGATGCCGTGCGGAAGGGGTGGAATGATGAACTTGAACTTTAAACATTGGGGGCTGTTGGCCTGCTTGTTGGGGCTTGTAGGGATGTCTTTATCCGCGAAGGTGGAGCGGACTACGGTGTATATCTTCGGATTTTCGGCGTCTTTCACGGATTCGGTGGCATACATTACGGATGTCCAGCAATTGGATAGTGCTTACATCGAGACGAAGTATGATTTCCTGATGGACCGTGTGGTATACAGCGACCAGTTGCAGACCTATCTGGAAGCGGTAAAGCAAATGCCGAATTCTACATGCACAGTCTTTTTCCATACGAAAAAGAACAAGCTGATGGAAGAATATAATAAGATAAGGAAGCGTTATAGCGGTGACGAAAGTGTGATGTTGAAAGAGCTGACAGACGGAGGCTTTAAGTTCCAATCGCCTGTTTACGAGCCGCCGGTCAAAGTCACGCCTGAGCCGGAATCTAAGGCGACGAAAAAAGAAAAGAGACGGAAAGCTTCCAAGGATAAGCAGGAAAAATAGAAACAGATGGAATACCAGTATAATATTGCGGGGCATCTGTGCCGGATTGTTTTCTGCGATGCAGGAAATGACAGCAGTTTGTTGCCTTCTTTTTCGCCATTCGAGAGCGAAGAAGAAGGCAATTTGTTATTTTGCCTTTCGGTGGATGATGCTTTTCGTTGGCCGGTGACGGGAGAAGAAGTCGGACAGTTCGATTGCGGTGGCAACAACTTCGGGGTTTACCGCCTGCCGGACGGGAGTTATCAATTTGAAATCTGCGATGAAAAGAAGGCCTTGTGTTGCTATTTGCAGGCTAACGCTGATTTTTCGGATTGTACGGCTGCTTTGGTGGCAGAGAGCGATGCCGGGCGTAGGTTCGGGTTGAACAATGCCCTCATGTTGGTGTATGCCTTTGCTTCCGCACCGTATGCCACGTTGCTGATGCATGCTTCCGTAATCCGCAATGACGGCCGGGGATATTTGTTTTTGGGTAAGAGCGGGACGGGGAAGAGTACACATACACGGTTGTGGTTGAGCCACATCCCGGGCTCCGACCTGATGAACGATGACAATCCGGTGGTGAGAGTGGTGGAGGGGACGGTCTATGTCTACGGTTCCCCCTGGAGCGGGAAAACACCTTGTTACCGCCGGGTGTCTGCGCCGGTGGGAGCTTTTGTCCAGTTACGGCAATGTCCGGAAAATACGATTCGGAAAGAGAGCGTATTGGAAAGTTTTGCCTCGCTCTTGCCGTCCGTATCGACCATGAAATGGGATCGCCGTATTCATTCGGCTCATTGCGACACCATTTCGGACATCATCCGCCTTTCGCCGATATACCTTTTAGGATGCAGGCCGGATGAAGAAGCGGCCAGACTGAGTTTTCATACATTGACGGGACGATGAACAAGAGGGAGAATATGGACGAAATGGCGGTACGCCGGATGGAAGTCCCTAATGCCGTGTTGTTGGGACAGGTGAAAGAAGCTATACGTGAGGGGCATACGGCGACTATCAATGTAAAAGGTTACAGTATGCGCCCCTTTTTGGAGCATTGCAGGGATAAGGTGCGTTTGGCATCGTTCACGGATTTGAAAGTGGGCGATGCCGTGTTGGCCGAATTTTCGCCGGATAAATATGTCTTGCATCGTATCATAGAGATTGATGGAGATGTCGTGGTGATGATGGGGGACGGTAACCTGAGGCACAAAGAGATTTGTTGCAAGGAGGATATAGTCGGGATTGTCACGCACTATATCCGGCGGGGTAAGACGATACCGGCATCCGACCCACGCCTGCAACGTCGCGTGCGGATGTGGCACAAGCTTCTGCCTGTGCGCCGTTATCTGTTATACATATATAGGATTAATCTTAAATTATCAAATTGGCTAAAATGAGAATCAAGGATGGTTTTGAACTGCGTGAGATTTGTGGGGAACATGTGATTCTGTCGCATGGGATGGACAATATTGATTTCAGCAAGATTATTTCGCTGAATGAAACAGCGGCTTTCTTGTGGAAAGAGGCTGTGGGAAAAGAAGAAATCAGCGAAGAAGAACTGACGGCCACCTTGTTGGAGGCGTATGAGGTGGACGAGGAGACGGCTCGTAAGGACGTGGCGCAGGTGCTTGCCAAATGGAGAGAAATCGGGCTGTTGGCCTAATCGGACGGAGCTATGGATATAGAACAAATCAGGGCATACTGCCTTAGTAAGCCTCATGCCACGGAAGATTTCCCTTTCGATGAAACCACGCTGGTCTTTCGGGTCATGAATAAGATTTTTGCCAGTATCGGTTTGGACAATGTGGATTGGTTTTGCCTGAAGTGCGATCCGGAGTATGCCATAGAGTTGCGTGAGCATTACACGGGGATTACGGGGGCATGGCATTGGAACAAGAAATATTGGAATCAGATTGCCATTACGCATGGCGACGTGCCTGATGCCTTGATACGCAGCCTGATAGACCATTCATACAATGAGGTGGTAAAGAAGTTGCCCCGCAAGCTTCGTGATCAGTTGAAGGAGGAGGAATAAACGGACTTATTCCTCCTTGTGGTCTTCACCTTTCAGTATGGGGAGTTGCCAATGGTATTTTACGGCCAACGTACGGATGGATATGACGATGATGGCGGAAAGGATGGCATTGACTTCGGCCTGAAGTCCCACAGAATAACCTATAATATAAACTATCCCTCCGGCAATGCAGGCCATGGCATAAATGTCTTTGCGGAAAACGAGCGGTACTTCGTTAATCAGTATGTCCCGGATGACACCACCGGCGGCTCCTGTCACGCAGCCCATGATAACGGCTGTCCAGACAGGGTATCCCATGTTCAGTGTCTTTTCCAACCCCGTGATATTGAATAAGGCCAGACCGATGGTATCGAAGATAAACCAGGTGCTTTGTTGCCGTATGATTTTCTTTCCGAACAATATGACATAAAGTAGGGAAAGGCCGCAACAGATGATATACACGGGATTCGTCATCCAGAACGGAGGAATGCCCAGCATGATGTCGCGTATCGTACCGCCACCGACTGCCGTGGCCGTGCCTACGATATAAGCTCCGAACCAGTCGAACTGTTTGGCCGAAGCCAGACGGATACCCGAGATGGCAAATGCCATAGTTCCGATAAACTCTATCACGACGAAAGAGACCGGAAGCCGGAGGGTGGTCCCCATGACTTGCAGGAGGTGCAGGAGGTTTTCGGTCATGGATTCACGACGTTTTGCGGTTTTCCTTCAAGGAATGCGCGGATGTTTCGTTCACAGATGTCCATGAGTCTCAGGCGGGCTTCCCGTGTGGCCCAAGCGATATGCGGGGTGAGGTAGGCATTAGGAGCCGAAAGCAGGGGATGGTCTGCCGAAGGCGGTTCGGTGCTTGTCACGTCTGCACCGTATGCGGCAAGGGTATTGTTTCTCAGGGCTTCGGCTACCGCCTCTTCGTCCACTAACGGGCCGCGTCCGGTATTGATAAGGATGGCTCCCGGTTTCATAAGCGCCAAGGTGTGTGGGTTCACCAAATGGTGAGTCTCCGGGGTGAGCGGACAGTTCAGGCTGATGACATCGCACGCGGAGAACAGCTCTTCCATTTTGGACTTCCGGATGTCGGTACCCAACTGAAGAGGGCTTTTGGAGGTGCAGGCATATACTTCCATGCCGAAAGCCAAGGCTATGCGTGCGGTAGCCATGCCGGTATGTCCGAGTCCCACGATACCCATTTTCTTACCGGACAGTTCCATGAGGGGCGTGTCCCAATAGCAAAAGTCCGGATTGCGGCTCCAACGTCCCTTGCGGTTTTCTTCGGCATAATGTTCCACGCGGTTGGTAATGGCCAACAGGAGGGCGAAGACCATTTGGGCTACCGAACGGGTACTGTATGCCGGGATGTTGCAAACGGGAATCCCGTGTTTGCGGGCAGCTTCGATGTCTACCACGTTGTAGCCCGTAGCCAATATGCCGATATATTTCAGATCCGGCAAACGGTCGATGTGTTCGGCTGTGATGAGGGTCTTGTTCGTTAACAAGATATCCGCTCCTTCGGCGTGTGCATAAAATTCTTCGGCCGAAGTCCGTGGAAACACTGTCAGTTCTCCTAATTGTGCGATAGGCTCCCAAGAAAGGTCGCCGGGGTTTAAGCCGTAGCCGTCTAATACAGTTATTTTCATAGGTTTCTGTTTTATTTTCCGTTAATCTTGAAATTCATGCGGCGGTAACCGACCAGTTTGTCATAACGCCCTCCGTTAGGACGATGGTATACCAAGATGATGTATTCGTTTTCCGTCTCATAAAAGTTCCCGTCCGTCCGTCCGCTGTTTCCTTGGGTTTCACCGTCCGGCACGAAGAGATAATTATAATTGTAATATCCTTGTTTCAGGAGAGCGGTGGCTTCGTAGGCCTGTGTTTCCCGGTTGTATGTCATGCGGTATTCGGGGATGAAGCGGTTGTAAGTCCATTCGCCGTTCAGGTAGACTTCTCCGCCGGGCAGTTGAGGACTTTTCAAAGTGAAATGCGTGAATACATAGTCGCAAGTGGTAGCCACGTCTTCGTCGTCGCTGTTGCGGATGATAAAGGCACCGTTTTGGTCTTCGTCATACAGATAATTCCGGGCGGTTTGATTGGGATAGAGCGTGGCGTGGTAATACGGGTCGAACCATTCCATCCTGTCTACGTTCAGTGTAGGGATATGTACGTCCAGAATCTCAAATTTGTGGTATTCGTTGCCGGCCGGGAAAATCAGTTGGCGGTTGTGCGTGAATTCAATCTTATTGGCCGCCTGGATGTTGGGCTTGGGATTGACCACACAGTTATCCCACCGGCGGTTTTGCATCACTACGGTTTTCAGTTCACGATGCGGGTCGATGACTTTTACCAGTCCGTAGTTGACGGAGAAATCCACTTGCTGGTGGGATTTGTTGAAGTCTATGTCCGTATTGGTACTGACGGTAGCTCCTATTCCTACGCCCGGTTCCACCAGACTGAAACAGGCCGTAAGGACGGGTACAGGTTCGTCGCCCTCGTCGTTGTAGACCGTGAGTTTATAGTTGCCGGACAACTTGAGCGAAATGTTTTCGTTCGGAATCCGTAGTGAGTAGTGGGTGTAAAGCACGGTCGTATTGAAGCTTTTCTCGTAGTCTTCTATCGGTTCCCCGTTGAACCCGTTCATGTAATCGGATTCAAAGATTTCTGTCGATGGAGACCAGTCTGCATTGCAATGTTCCACCTTATATATATAGCGGTGGTATTCGTGTGAGAACTCGTCGAAACCGATTTCCAGATGATTCCCTCCCCCCAAGTTCATGATGGGAGGCAGCAACGGGTCATCGTTTACTACCACTTGCAGAGTGTGCAGTTGACGGTCCAGGATTTCATGCCGTTGTGCAGTTATTGCCGATGCACAACATAGCAGGCTTAAGAGTACGGTTATCTTTTTCATACTGCAAAATTACGCTTTTTTTCGGATGCCTTATCAAGTTTTTATCTTAACTTTGGAATACCTTTGTTAGTTCCTTATACAAAGGACTTTGAGAGAATTACCCAATTTTGAGGTAATGACTTGGCAACTGTGACATTTGCTGCGTTCTTCCTCATTTTGCTTCAAAGCAATAGCTCGTGGTGCAAATATATGATATTGGGGTGGAAACAGCAAATGTCCACCCCAATAATTATCAATAATTGTCAGTTAAGGAAATAGAATATCCTCTTTTGATATATTCCAATTATCAAAACTAAATTTCCACCGTTCCTCCATAAATTGCAGCATCAACAAACCACGCTTCTTTATTTCATCTGGAGTCCATTCTTTATGTTTAGAAACTTCAATTTCACTATACGAGCCATTATAGTATCCTATTTCTTTTCCGTCTTTGTTTAGCAGACATTTCTTTTTGTCAAAATCGTAATTCTGCAACTTTGAATTTTTAGAACGATTTAATAGTAATAGATTTCCCAAAGAATTCAAATACTGACGTTTTTCTGAAGGTTTAAGATGCCCAAAACGATTTTTCCAATAAATATCATTAGGTGATTGTGGGTATATGTGTTCAATTGTATCCTCTTTCTTTCTCTTGTTAAAGTCCTCCCAAGAGACTTTCATATTAGCATTGTCTTGTAGGTACAATTCATATTCATAGAGAAAATACCTAAGTCCGCTCCATGAATAAAAGCCTTCTCTATCATTTTTTGAGAATAGTTCTTTTATATGATTTTTGAATCTTTCCAAATCAAACCATCCATAATAGTTTTCATCGTCTTCCCCATCCGTCAAAAAGTCAATATCTGCCGTAATTGTTTCTATATCCAACTGTCCCATATAATACTCTCTTGTCTTTCTGTAAAGATTGCTATTTTGCGTATTTGAAGAACGGTGTGATACAGCAAAAACCAAGAAATTGAATCTTTCACAAGCATCTAAAAAATTCCAAATTAAATCCTCATTGGTTTCTTTGGTAAATACAGCCATTATCATTGGAGGGAAAGCACCCCAGCCAACTCGTTCTAACTTCTGAATGTGCTCTTTTATTCTATCTGAATGGTTAGAATATTGGATGTTAAATATGTAGAACCATTGTTTTACACACTTAGATAGGCTGTCGATATAATTTTTTATATGAATAAAATTTAAAGGAGACAAAAATGCCACAAATTCTTATAGACAGAAAAACATGTTCTAAATGCAATACTTGCGCAACTGTATGTGTAATGGGAATCATTGATAAATCGACAGCCTTAAATTATCCAACCATACCTGAAGAAAAATTGGATTATTGTTTAAAATGTGGTCATTGTGAGTCTTTTTGTGCACAGAAGGCTCTTACCTTAGATTTCCTTCTTGACGAAAAAATTAATACGTCTTTTTTGGATAGTCAGATTGAACCACAGAATATAGCATTGTATATAAAAAGTCGACGTTCTGTGAGACATTATTCTTCAAAGACAGTTAATAAAGAGTTAATTGCTAAAGTTATTGATATAGCCCGTTATGCTCCATCTGGAGGGAATGGACAACCAGTAAAATGGATTGTTATTCATAAACCATCAGAGGTAAATCGTGTTGCAAGTTTAACCGTTGATTGGATGCGAACTATTCAAAACACATCACATCCTCTAGCAGATTATGTACCTGCAATAATTTCAACTTGGGATAGTGGTTTGGATTTGATTTGCCATAATGCTCCCCATTTACTTTTTGCACATGTTCCTATTGAGCCAATTGATGACCCTACCGAAGCAATTATTGCTTTGACTCATTTTGATATTGCTGCGCCCGCTTTTGGTATCGGTACATGTTGGGCTGGATTCGTAAAGTTGGCTATAGACAATTATAAACCATTAAAGGATTTGTTATCAATACCAGAAGAACGTAAAGCGGCTTGTCCAATGCTATTTGGATATTCAAGTTATAAAATAACTTCTATTCCGAGACGCAATCCTGTGGATATTACATGGAAGTAAAATAGAAGTTACTTAATGACTAAAATGGTGTATTAAACAGTTAATCTTGATTCAGTAAAAAAAATAATTTTGTTTTACTGAATCAGACTCTAATCAACTAACAATTAAGAGGGATGGTTTTTTTCAGGAACTCTCTCCAACATTTCCAAAAAACAACATTCCCATTGTTTTGCAGCCAAACTAACAATTTGACAATTAAGATTTATTCCATATTTATCAGCAATAACTCTGACTTGACTTTTTCTGAATATTGTCTTTAATACAGTTCTGGCTGGCAAATCGGGTTTTTGCAACAAGAAAGTGAGAAAATTCAGATATTTTCTTTTCAATTCATAACTTATTGACATTTTTTTTCTTTCAATCTTTAAAAGTGCTGACTTGACTTTTGGTGGTGGCAAAAAACTCTCATGAGATATTTCATACATAAGTTTTAAATCAAAAAAAGTATGATAAAACACAATATATGGATTGAAAACTTTTTTTGAAAATAACTTTTGGGCAGGTTCAAGTTGCATTATCAATGAACCACCCATAAAATGCTCAACACTATCAAACATCAAGGATTTTAAAATTTCAGAAGTTATTCTGAAAGGGATATTAGACACAACTTTAAAATTTCTTTTTGGTATGGTGTAACATCTAAAATCACAATCAATAATTTTGACATTCGTGTTGTTAGAAAACTTGTTTTTTAGAATGGACAATAGCGATTTATCATTCTCTATTGCAATTAGATTTGTGCATTGACGAACTAAATGAACAGTCAAAAATCCTTTTCCGGCACCAATATCTATAACAGTGTCGGATTCATTTATTTTCGCAATTTTAATTGCATCATCTATCAGCACTTTATCTATAGTAAAATGCTGTCCCGTGTATCTTACGGGCAGTTTATTTTTTATCATTACTTATTTCTTTAATTGAGATATTCCCACTTAATACATTTTTTGCGGTGAATTTTTTCTTAAGTAAAAACTCGGCATACACATCAGATTGACTTCTATCGTATGTGAAATACATTATCCAATGATTAAACAAGAAGTCATCATCATCTAATGGATTATCTTTGTTTTTACCTAAATATTCATATATGGTTTTCCATGTTTCATTAATATCTGTTCTTAATCGTCCTTTTGTTTCATCATCTTCATGTAATAAAGTGGACAAATATATTAGACGGTTTTTTAGTAGTTCCAAATGAGACAAATCTTTTCCTCTATTGTTCATTGTCTCAAATGTTACATATACATCTAATGAGTCATCTATTTCATAATAATTGAATTTCAACCTGTTTATTGCCTTATCAAAGATAGCTTCTTTATCCTCTTTACTCAATGACTTAAGTCTATTTTTGAAATATTCTTTTGCAAACATAAGATTTGCTGTATACAATGTTTCGGGATACTTGTCTGCAGCAGAGGATTCTTGTTCTAAAATCTTTGTCTTGAAATACTCATCGCTTGGATTATCCTTTTCATATCCAAATACAAAAGACTTATATAGCTGGTTGTAAGAACGATACAAAAAACGGTCTATCCATTCACTCTTTTGTCCGTAATTAATGCCTTCATTGTCATTAAACGTACATAAAATTTCATGCAATAAGATAATTAAAGTAGTCAATCTCTGCTGTCCATCTATTACATAATATGCGGACAGCCCCTTTTTGAGAAGCCATAAATCATCTTTCCATTTTTCGATATTGGATACCTCATTTGCATTTATTGGTTCTACTGTCAATAATCCAATATAATGTATTTTATTGGGGCTAAGGTTTTGGATATCTTCCCAAAAGTCATCTAACTGGCGTTCTTCCCAAGAATAGCCACGTTGAAAATCAGGAATACGAAAAATTTTATTGTTGAATATTTCTGATAATGACAAAAGCTTTGTATCGCTCATACTTTTAGACTGCTAATCAATTTTTGTTTTCTATATATTCTAATATGTCATCCATCGTTGCTTTGAAAAAACGACCATAATCGCTTGATACATTTATAGGCTCCCAGATTTTGAAGCACTTTTGTCCTAATGAACGACTAAAAGAAAGTTGGTATTTTTTTCCACATACCGTAAAATCAAAGACCTCACCCTTTGTTCCTGTCTCTAAGGCTTCTGATAGGTCTTTCAAATTTTTAATCATCTCATCTTTACTGCCAAGAAAAAAAACGATTGGTTGATGATATTTTGAATTATTAGGTAAAGTTACAGAATACACTTCTACTTCATCTATAATTGTTTTATTTAGCGCCACAGAACCATTTGTAAAAGATTTCACTTTCTCGATTTTAGCAACTTTTTTTAGTTGAGCATTTGTGTAGGTTGGCACAGACAATAGTAATGTTAAGACAAGTATGCACTTTAAACATACACTTGTTCTCTTTAATACTCTCATAATTAGATACGTTTAAATTGTTAAAAATAAGCGTGAACCGTATGCCACACTCTTACTTGAAGGTCGTAGGAAACCTTGAATACAGATGTAACAATAGCAGCCCACGCTATAGCGTGAGAACCACTATGCTATCCTTGTATTCAGATTGAAAATTTCCTACGTTTTCAAGTACAAGATAAGCATAACGCTTCTTCTTTTTCTCGTATGTCTTTGAAAAGGGTTGCCCCAATCCGAATACAAAAGTATAAAAAATCCGTGATATGTCATTCAACTATCACGGACTTTATTTTGATTTACAAATTAATACCCCGATTTTGTCTCCTTGCTTGTGGTCTCAGCTTCTCAATAAACTCCTCTTTCTTCCGTCTGAACCAACTGACATGTGAAACTCCGTCTATGTGGAGGTTGAAATTCCCCTCCTTGTCCTCTTTCAGTGAGCATATCGTTTTGTCTGCCTTGAAATGCTGGTTAAACTCACAAGAATAGAGTTCCCCTTTGATGGAAACATCCTTGAACGTGCATAACTTTCTGATGAGAGCATCGCCAAAGTTCAGCGTATCACGCAGAAATTTGATGGTTGGCATCAGCTTCTCCACATACGGGAAATAGTGCTTGACATAATCCACGAATTCGGACAGCTTGCGGTGCCGCTGTTCGTAAGCATCCGTTATCTCCTGTATGTGCTTTGCCTGTTGCTGTTCCCTGTGTCGAGCTTCTTCTTCAAGTTCGAGGATGCGGTCTTGCAAATCCTCGTTTCTGCGTTCCAAAATCTTAACTTTGTTGCTTCCGAAAAGAGAACCGACACTTTCTGCAATGTGGATCGCTGCTGTGGTGGCTGCGCCTTTCAGTTTCTCGGTCTGCACCTCTTTCTTGGCTCGTCTGAGTTCCTGCTCCGCTTCGGTTTTCTGCTCCTGCAAATCCACCACTTCCGATTTCAAGCTGTCAGCAAGTTTCTGTATGTCTCGATAATACTGCTGTGTGGACTTGTGACGAGCCTGTGAGCCGTCTATGCCACGTTGCAGACCGTACTTTGCCATCGCTATGGCATAACTGTCCTGGTAGGATTTCAGCTTCAAGCGTGTCATGATATCATCGGCACACAGGCGGACGGCATTGGTTGGTTTCTTTCGATACCGCTTCTTTACCTGTTCCTCACGTTTCTTGCGCTTGCGCTCTCCCTTGACAATCGGAACGAGGGTAATATGTATGTGTGGCGTTTCCTCGTCCCTGTGCAGGTGTGCAGCCACGATATTCTCCTTGCCGAACAGGTCGGCAAAGTATTTCATATTGTCGGCACACCATTCGTCAAGTCTGCCCTCCTTTTCGATACGCTTCATATCCTCGTGCGTTCCCGACACATTGATACGGATAGCCCGAACTTGGTTGTTCCCGATTTTGCGTGTCAGTCCTGCTTCCTCCAATCTCTTTTGAATGGCTGCCGTGCGGTCTTTTATTCCATCGGGGTATGTGACGAGTTTTCGGTTAAGGTGTGTGCGTGTGGGGTCTGCGTTCTTCGGTATGATGAAACGCTCGATGTGGGCGGTCGTTCCGCTGTCGGAACCGTGCGCCTTTTCCATGTGTAATACTACGAATCCCATATATAATTCCTTTCTTATTCTGCTTGTGAAACATCGTTTGATTATTGCTTATGTACGGCTGTTGCCGTTGGTCTTGGAGAGTCCAGAGAGGTGCAACCTCTTTGGCTTATTGGGGAATTTTCAGCGTTGCTTGCAATGCGGCTCGGAAAATTCCCTAATAAGCTACGGTATTTTCCATCGGTAAATATCCGTACCGCTGCAAGCATCCCCTTACATCTTCAACCCTTTCTTTTTCGGTGGCTGTATCATCCGCCTTGCGGATTGGACTTGCTTCTTCTCCGTTATCGGTTTTTCCGATTGGGACATGGGCTTGTCGCACAGGTAAGCGTTCAGGTCTTTGTGTCCGTTGTAGTTGTCGGAGAAGTCGCAGATGCGACCACTGAACTCTCTCGCCAAGTCCAAGTAGGCATTTCTTCCTGCCTCGTCATTGTCAAACAGGCAATGGATGCGCTCGTACCTATGCAGCACGTCTATGGCTTTGGAAACATTGGCAATCGAATTAAGGATGATGTAATCCTGCCCATCAAGGTTGGGTATGATCGGGCAGTTCCTCATCCGCAACGTAAGAAATGACAGGTAGTCCATCATACCCTCGAACACTAGGCATTTTTCTCTCGGTTCTCCCTGCTGGCATATATGGCTGATGTCCTTCGGTGCGATGCAGCCCTTGAAGAAACGGTTGCGCACTTCAAACCCTCCAGCCACATTCGGGAAGCCGATGGCGAAATAGGGCTTGCCGTTATGGATGAAGTGCAGTTCCTTACATTCCAATCTTGCCAAGTCGGTGTTTATGCCCCTTTCCTGCAAGTAACGGAGCAATGCAGGATGGGTAAGTTCTCCCACCTCTAACTGGTGGAAACTCGGTTCGGATGACTGCTGGCGAAAAGAGAAAGATACGGGACGGATGTGCGGTACTCGCTCCGCTATCTTATTGAGCAAGTAAGGCACATAGTCGGTTGCGTATAGTTCCTCTGCCAATGCGATGATGTTGCCGCCCTTGCCAAGTCGTAGGCTCGGTACAGGACGCCTTACTGCCTTTCGGCAGTAGGTTTTCCCGTACCTGCCCCCAAACCGTACTTGCATGTCTCCACGCATACGGCTCTCCGTTGATAACATGACTTTATTTAGCATGGCTGTGTATTTTGGCATAACACTTTTCACAGACAACCAATGTCTTCCTATGCTTTTCAAGCATCAGCCTGTCGCATTCAGTCTTTCCTTTAAGCTGGTTTAGCTTTCTGACATGACGCATGACTACAGGCCCGACTTTTCCACATAATTCACATGTTCTCGCCTCCAATCGCTCGGTCAGCGTCGGTTGTGGAATTGCGATTGTGTAGGATAAGTCGTTTACCTCCGTATAGTACATTGGTG
>OGMK01000080.1_pt1 | contig 90895 bp, 67 predicted proteins | sample 1573151 | NCBI WGS metagenome assembly OGMK01 (sample SAMEA2581887, study PRJEB24529) | metagenome | biome: Human gut stool | place: China | collected 2011
TTGCAGAGCAGAAATCCTGCACGCCCTGCCAGGTGTACTGGTTGAAGGACTGGTCATCGATGTTGCCGACGTCGGTAACAAAGGCGACATCGGTCTTGCTGCCGGAGGTGGAAGCGGCAGCCTCAGAGGTAGCCTCCGTCGTGGTGCTCGTGGCGGTGCTGGCGGAAGAACCGCCGCAGGCAGCCAGAGAGAGCGCCATGCTGGCAGCCATTACAAAAGCGAGAAACTTTTTCATGGTTTTGATCTCCTTAGGTTGTTTTCAGTTGCGCAGCAGGGCGGTTCCCTGCCGCTTTGCTTTCAGTATACCGCATTTGCGCTGTTAATTCAATGACAAAACGGCGTAAAAAACATTACAAAAGCATAACAAAGCGCAGTCTCCTGCCTCTCTCGGCGAGGGAGGTGCCCCGCAGGGGCGGAGCCCTCTCACAGAGGGGCCAAGTGGGGGGTTACAGCAGGCGGTCCACCGTGACGTTCGGGGTTTCCGGCAGCGTATCCAGATCCGAGTAGGCATCCACCTTCAGGACGCTGGTGCGCAGATCCTCATACAGCGTGCGGTAGTCGTCCTGCGTGAAGCTGTCAAACCGCCAGGGCGCCCCGGCCTCCAGCGCGACTTCGCCGTTCGTGAAGCCGGCCTTCTCGGTCTGGCCGCCGGTCTGGCCATTCCAGGTGCCCGCCGCAAAGAAGGTGTACAGCTGACGCTGCACGGCAGCGTTGTAGCACTTGATGGCGCTGCCCAGCACGCGGTCTCCCAGCTCTGTGTTGTCGTAATCCGTCGTGATCGCCTTGCCGCCGGTCTGGTTGACGGCGTCGGACACACCCTCGTACAGGTTGCCGCCGCTGACCATAATAAGCGACGTACCGTTATTATACCAGTCGATCATTCGCTGGGTAATGGCGTCGTTATTCTCATAGGTATCGGTGAACCAAGTCTGCAGGGTGACATACTCGCCCTGCAGCTCTGCAGCGGCCTCCGCACCCTGCAGAAAGCCGGTGCAGTACCGCACAATGCCCGGTACCTCCCGCGCGCCGATGAAGCCGAGCGTGGTGTAGCCATCGGTCACAGCGGCGTACCCGGCCAGATACCCAGCCTGTTCCTCCTGAAAGAGGACGCAATGGACAAGGCTGGCCGTATTGTAAGCGCTATAGTCGTCGCTGTGAGGCTCGCTGTCAAACAGCAGGTAGTGGACGTCAGGGTAGTTTTCCTGCATACGGTAGAGCGCCGCGCCCATGGTGTCGCCGCGGCAGACCACGAGCTTTGCGCCGCTTTCGGCGGCAGCGCGCAGGGCGGCCTCGGCCTCGTCTGCGGTGTTGCCCGCGGCAGTCTGGGCATCGGCGGTATAGCCGTACGTGTTGGCGAACGTCTGTATGCCCTGCCACAGCATGGCATCCTCGCCGGATTCCGTGCCGCCGGGGCCGGTCACCAGCACGACGGACTCTCCGCCGGGCAGTGTGGACGCCGGGTCATCGGGCTGGTAGACAAAGGTCGCGTCGTTCGTCGGGGCGGTTACAGTGTGCTGCTCCTGCGCGGTGCTGGCAGCCTCCGTATCCTTGCAGGCGGTCAGCCCTGCCAGCAGCGCCAACGTCAGAAGCAGTGCTAAGAATTTCTTCATGTGGTAAGGGAACTCCTTTGGTTTTCTGAAAAAGCCTCCCCTTGAGGGGAGGTGGCCCCGCAGGGCCGGAGGGGTGGGCGGGAGACTCCGCGTAAATCGTGCGGCACCCAGCCACCCCTCACCCGCTGCGGCGGGAGCTCCCCTCAAGGGGAGCCAAAGAAAGTAATTTTATTCCAGATTTGCCGGGCCGAAGCCGTAGGGCAGCAGGTCGCCGAGGGTCGTGACGATGTAATCGTCCTCACTCCTGGCCATGATGACGGTCAATTCGGGGCCGCCGAACTCATAGAGCGCCTGACGGCAGACACCGCACGGGCCGGTAACGAGGGTGTTCGTCTCCCCCACCTTGCTGCCGACGATGGCGATGGCGTCAAACTCGCGCACACCCTCGCTGACGGCCTTGAACAGAGCCGTGCGCTCGGCGCAGTTCGTGGGGGTGTAGCTCGCGTTCTCAATATTGCAGCCCCGGAACACCTGTCCGTTTTTGCCGCGCAGCGCCGCGCCCACGTGGAAGTGGGAGTACGGTACATAGGCGAGCTTCTGCGCGGCGAACGCCTCGCGGATGAGCGCCTGAATCTCAGCCTTTTCCATGCTCACTTCTCCAGAAATGCGTCAACGCCCAGCGCGACCTTCATCATGGCGGTGAAGCTGGTCTGGCGCTGCTCGGCAGTCGTGATCTCCGGCGAAACAAAGCTGTCGGAGATCGTCAACAGGCAGGCGGCACGCTTGCCCAGGACCCTGGCGTTGTGGAACAGTGCAAAGCTCTCCATCTCGACGGCCAGGCAGCCCTTTTCGTCGCGCAGTTTTTCCCAATAGGTCGGCTTCTCGTCGCTGGGCTGGCGGTAGAACACGTCGGAGGAATGGATGTTGCCCTCGATCAGCGGAATACCGGCAGCCTTGGCGCTGGCGCGCAGGGCATCGTTCAGCGCGGCGCTCGGCGTCTGGATGTCGTCGGTGTCGCCGCTCTGGGTCACGGCGTAGTTGCTCTCGGAGTAGGCACCCGTGGCCAGCACCACGTCAAACAGTTTTGCCTTGTCGGTGTAGGAGCCGGCGGAGCCGATGCGGATGATGTTCTCGACGCCGTACTGGGTGTACAGCTCATAGGAATAAATGCCGATGGACGGCATGCCCATGCCGCTGCCCATCACGCTGATGGGGCGGCCCTGATAGGTGCCGGTGTAGCCGTACATGCCGCGGACGTCGGTGACAAGGCGCGGGTCCTCGAGGAAGGTCTCGGCAATGAATTTGGCGCGCAGCGGGTCGCCGGGCATCAGGACGGTCTTGGCGAAATCGCCGTTTTCAGCGCGGTTATGGGGGGTAGACATAAAAGCACTCTCCTTTATTTTGCAATATTGGTAGATACAGTATACCACACTTTCGCCGTTTGTGGTAAACTAAAAGCAAGAAATTTTGTGAAAGAGGCATTTTATCATGCAGATACCCCATCACTGCACCCTTTGCCCCCGGGCCTGCGGAGCGGACCGCGCCGCAGGGCAGCGCGGCTTTTGCGGGGCAGACAACACCCTGCGCGTGGCCCGCGCCGCCCTGCACCACTGGGAGGAGCCGTGCCTGAGCGGCGACCCGAACGCCGAAACCGGGAGCGGCACGGTATTTTTCAGCGGCTGCACGCTGAAATGCTGCTATTGCCAGAATTACCCGATCAGTCAGGGCGAGGTCGGCAAGGCGATTTCTGTGGAGCGGCTGACCGAGATTTTTATGAATTTGCAGAACGGCGGGGCGAAAAATGTAAACCTCGTCACGGCATCGCAGTATCTGCCGTGGGTCACTGCCGCGCTGGATGCCGCGCGGGCACAGGGCTTTTCCCTGCCCGTCGTCTACAACACGGGCGGGTATGAGACGGTGGAGGCCGTCAAGGCGCTGGCCGGGTATGTGGACATCTGGCTGGCGGATTACAAGTACGCGGACGGTGCGCTGGCAGCGGAGCTTTCCGCCGCGCGGGACTACCCTGCCGTGGCGGACGCAGCGCTGCGGCAGATGCTTTTGCAGACCGGCGCACCGGTGTACGACGCGGACGGGTATTTGCAGAAGGGCGTCATTGTGCGGCATCTGGCCCTGCCCGGCCACGTGGCAGACAGCAAGGCCGTGCTGCGGCGGCTGGCAGCGCTGCGGGAGGAAACGGGCGTAGAATTCATCCCCAGCTTAATGAGCCAGTTTACACCCTTTTATAAGGCGGCAGAGCACGGCCTCGGGCGGCGCATCACGACCTATGAGTATCGGCAGGTCATCGACGAGGCTGTGCGGCTGGGGCTGACCGACGGGTATATGCAGGAAAAGAGCAGTGCCCGGGAGGAGTATACACCGCCGTTTGATTTGGAGGGGGTGTAAGCTCACCCAAAAGCCTCCTCCGCTTGCGGGGGAGGTGGCCCGAAGGGCCGGAGGGAGGGTGGCCGCAGGCTGCCGCTCCCCCACCGCCTGCGGGCGGAGCCCCCTCGCAAGCGAAGGGGCCTTAGGAATTGTGAGGTTCTTCATGTTATTTTCCGTTTTCTATCTTTCCTTGTTTCTCTCCGTCGGTCTGCTGTCGGCCCGGCGGGCGGTGCCGGACGGGTCGGCGGCGGTGATCGTGCCGCTGGGCTGCGGGTTCGGCGTGTCGCTGCTGGCCGTGCTGCCTGCACTGTTTGCGGTGGTACTGGGCTTTACACTGCCCGCCGCCGCGCTGGCGGCAGCGGCCGCGGCGGGCATCGGGGCAGCGCTTTTGTACCGCGGCACGCGGCTGCGCGGCATGGCGAAGGACCCCGACAGCGGGGCTCTGTGGGCCTGCCTGCTGCCGGTAGTGCTTATCACGCTGTATCTGCTGCACACCCACGTTCTGCATCTGGTGGACGGCGCGTACCACACGGGCCAGAGCTGCTACGGCGATATGCCGATGCACCTCGGGTTCATCAAATATATCGCGCAGAGCGGTGAATTTCTGCCCCGCTATCCCCTGCTGGGCGGCACGCACCGGTTCGGCTATCCGTTTTTGTGCGAGACGGTCTCCAGCGTTTTTGTGGTGCTGGGGGCCGACCTGCGCACGGCGTATCTGCTGCCGATGCTGCCCGCGTTTTTGTCGGTGTACGGCATGTTCTGGCAGCTGGCGCGGCGCGTGACCGACAGCGCCGGCAAGGCGTGTCTGGCGTTTTACCTGTTCTTTATGGGCAGCGGGCTTGGGTTTGCGTACTTTCTCGGCTCTGCCGACAGCTTTGCGGGCATTTTCACGGGGTTTTACACAACGCCGACGAATTTTGTGGAGAAAAACATCGAGTGGGTCAATCCGATTGTGGATCTGCTTATCCCCCAGCGGGCGACGCTGTTTGGCTGGTGCGTGCTGCTGCCCGCCGTCTATCTTCTGTGGCGGTTCTGCTATGAGGGCGAGCGCCGCCTCTGGCCGTGGCTGGCCGCGCTGGTGCTGCCCCTGCCGCTGCTGCACACCCACAGTGCGCTGGCGCTCGTGCTGCTCTGCCTCGTCGGCGGCGTCTACACACTGGCGCAGGGCCCGCGGCGAAAGACGCTGCTGCCCTGGCTGGGGCTGGCAGCGGTCTGCGGCGCGGCGTGGCTGTGCCAGATGCTGCCGACGGTGCTGGCGCAGAGCCTCGACGGCCAGCACATGCTGCGGCTGCACTTCAACTGGATCAACGGCCAGGACGACGGCACGCTGCGGGACAACTATTTCTGGTTCTACATCAAAAACATCGGCCTTGTGTATCTTTTGCTGATCCCTGCGTTTCTCCGCGCCAAGCCGAAGCAGCGGTGGCTGTACGGCGGCGGGCTGGCGATCCTGGCGCTGGCGGAGTTCGTCGTGTTCCAGCCGAACACTTACGACAACAACAAACTGCTCTATGTCTGGCATATTCTGGGCTGCATTTTGGCTGCACAGCTGCTTGTGGATATTTTTGCAGAGGTGCGCGTCCTGCCCTGGCGAGCGCTGGGGCTGGCGGCATGCTGCTTTGCGGGCATGTTCGGCAGTGTACTGACCGTAGGCCGCGAGGCGCTCAGCGACTACCGGCAGTGGAGCGCGGACGATATGGCGCTGGCGGATCACATCGACGAAAACGCCGGGAGCGACGCGCTGTTTTTGACAAGCGACAGCCATTTAACACCGGTGTTTGCGCTGGCCGGGCGGCGGATACTCTGCGGGTCGGGCAGCTATGTCTACTACCACGGCATGGACTATTCTGCCGAGTACAACGCCATGCGGGCGCTGTATGAGACGCCGGACGAGGACACGCTGGCCGCGTGGGACATCGGGTACGCCGTGTTTGACAGCAGTGTGTACGCGAAATTTGCGGCAGATGAGAGCTGGTATGCGGCAAGGTATGACGTATGGTATGAAAATGCGGCGTGCCGCGTGTATAAGATAAAGTAGCATACTCCCGCCCTCCTTCACATAGGATTTGACAGGAAATTCTATGCGAGGAGGTCAGGCTATGAAGGGCGACCCTGAGGAGCGTGCCGCGGCGGTGGGACGGTATATTGTGGAAAGCGGTGCTACCGTGCGCGCGGCGGCTGCCGTATTCGGCGTGAGCAAATCCACGATCTGGAAGGACCAGCACCGCCTGCGCCGCCAGAACCCGGGCCTTTGGGCCGAGGTACAGGCCGTCGTACAGAAGAACAAGGCCGAGCGTCATCTGCGCGGCGGCGAGGCCACACGGCGCAAATATTTGCATACAGCATCTTGCGCGGCGCACGGCGGCACAGTATAATAGAGTAAAAAAATAAAGGACGGTGTACCTATGAAACGTCAGGATTACATCAGCTGGGATGAATACTTTATGGGCATTGCCCTGCTCTCGGCCATGCGGTCCAAAGACAACAACAGCCAGGTCGGTGCCTGCATCGTCAGCCCGGAAAACAAAATTTTGTCCCTGGGTTACAACGGCATGCCCATCGGCTGCAATGACGACGATATGCCCTGGGAGCGCGAAGGCAGCGACCTTGACACAAAATATATGTATGTCTGCCACTCTGAGCTGAACGCTATCCTGAACAGCCCGAACCATGATCTGCGCGGCTCCCGGATGTATGTGACGCTTTTCCCCTGCAATGAATGTGCCAAAGCCATCATCCAGAGCGGCATCAAAGAACTGATCTATCTATCGGACAAATACCACGACACCCATGCCAGCATCGCCAGCCGCCGCATGTTCAACATGACCGGCGTCAAATACCGCGCGTATCAGCCGACGGGGCGCGAGATCAAATTGGATGTATAAGGAGCTATGAACATGAAAACCATCATTATCGGCATCGCGGGCGGCACCGGCAGCGGCAAGACCACCCTGACCGAAAAACTGCGGGACCATTTTGGTGCGAACGAGGTCAGCGTTCTCAACCACGACAGCTACTACAAGCGCCACGACGAGCTGCCCTACGAGGAGCGCTGCAAGCTCAACTACGACCACCCGGACAGCTTTGACACGCCGCTGATGGTTGCCCACCTGCGGGAGCTGCGCGCAGGTCACCCCGTACAGGTGCCGGTCTACGACTACACCATCCACAACCGCAGCGACAAGACCGTGACCGTGCAGCCCGCACCGGTCATTATCGTGGAGGGGATCCTGATTTTTGACTCCCCCGAGCTGTGCGACTTAATGGACATGAAGGTCTTTGTGGACACCGACGCCGATGTGCGCATCCTGCGCCGCATCGTCCGCGACGTCAAGGAGCGCGGGCGCACGCTGGACAGCGTTGTCAACCAGTACCTGACCACTGTCAAACCGATGCACGAGCAGTTCGTCGAGCCGAGCAAGCGCAAGGCCGACCTGATCGTCCCCGAGGGCGGGCATAACCTGGTAGCGCTGGAGCTGCTGATCAAATGGGTGGATAATCACCTTCACGCAGTAGAGGCGGAATAAAAATAAATCCGGCGGACGCCTTTAAAAGCGTCTGCCGGATTTTTTGTTATAGCGGGTTGGTTGTAGGGGCGGATGCTCGCATCCGCCCGCGGGTCGATGCAAGCATCGACCCCTACAAAGCATTTTACACGTGATTTTACGCTTTCGTTTGGCTCGGATGCGGCACGGGCGGCATTTTCGTGAACAGAGCCTTCAGCGCCAGCGGCGTCGCAACGGACGAGACCACGATGAGCAGGATGACCGCCGTGAAATACACGGGGTCCACAACGCCGACCTCCAGGCCCTTCTGGGCAACGATCAGCGCGACCTCGCCGCGGGTCATCATGCCGACGCCGACCTTGAGGGAATCGCCCCAGTTGAAGCGGCAGATTTTCGCGGCCAGACCGCAGCCGATGATCTTGGTCAGCAGCGCAACGATGACGAAGCAGATGCAGAACAGCAAAATCTCCGGTGTCAGGCCGCTGATGTCGGTCTTTAAGCCGATGGAGGCGAAGAACACCGGTGCAAAGATGACGTAGTTGCTGATGTCAACGCGGCGCTCTACATAGGGGGCGTCGTCCATCGCACAGAGCACGATGCCTGCAATGTACGCGCCGGTGATGTCGGCAATGCCGAAGTACTGCTCGGCAATGTAGGCCATGGCAAAGCAGAACGCCATGCTGACGATGGTGATGCGCTGGGTGTGGGGGTTGCGCTTGTCAAGCCATTTCATAGCAAAGTGGATGACGACGCCGACGCCGATGGCGACGAGGAAGAACAGCACGGTCTGGATGAGCACGCCGCCGATACCGGTACCCTCACCCGAGCTGGCGCCCAGCACGCAGGTCAGCACGATGATGCCGATGACGTCATCAATGACTGCCGCGCTGACGATGGTCGTACCAAGGAAGCTTTTCAGATGGCCCAGCTCCTGCAGCGTCGCCACCGTGATGGAGACACTCGTCGCCGTCATGATGGTGCCGATGAACAGCGCGCGGTAGAACTCCGGGCTGCCCACCGCCGCAAAGCCGTAGAATGCGCTATACAGCAGCGTACCGCCTACCAGCGGCACAAAGACGCCGACGCAGGCGATCAGCGTCGCAATGGGGCCTGCGCGCATCAGCTCCTTCAGGTTCGTGCCAAGGCCGGTGGAGAACATCAGCAGCACCACACCGATTTCCGCAAAAATCGAGATGGCGTCGCTGGTCTGCACCAGGTTCAACAGGCACGGTCCGATGATCAGGCCGGCAATAATTTCGCCCACGACCTGCGGGGCCTTGCATTTGCGGGCGACCAGCGCAAAGAACTTTGCGCTCAAAATGATGATCGCCAGGTCACGGAACACGGAATACATGAAATATCCTCTCCTTACCTCTTATTAGATGTTACATACCCCTATAGTTTTAGCACCTTGCGCCGCCGTTTGCAAGAGGATAAAACGTGCAAAATATGCAGTTTGCACGCACGTTTTGCATACACTTTGCCCATCGCAGATTTTTTTGCAAAAAAATGCAAAATAAGGCTTGACATTTGAAGATTGTATTGCTATAATAGCTCATGCAGTCAGGCGCTGCGCAACTGAATATGTGGAAAGATGGCTGAGCTGGTCTAAGGCGCACGACTGGAAATCGTGTAGGGCCCCTAAAGCCCTCAAGGGTTCGAATCCCTTTCTTTCCGCCATAAGCCCATGACAAAGAGATGTCATGGGCTGTTTTTGTTGTATAGCTCAAAAATTGCAAAATCGACGAGCCTTTCTTAAAGCGCATTTTATAGGGCAATACCGCATAATTCTAAGTGCCGATACGGCGAGCGAGGTGCGGCAGCTGCCGGAGCGGTGCTTGAGCCGTTAGGCGGGAATTGTGCGGTATTGCCCTAATTATTATCTCAAAACACGAAATGTTCCCTCCCCTGCCTGAGGATATTTCTTGTATACTAATGAAAAAGGAGGATGTTTTCCATGAAAAATACCACTGCAATGGCCGATTATGAGCTGCGCCACATCGAAGCGCTGCGCAAAGATTTGGCGGGCTGCACCGTGCTGCTGAAAAAGGACGGCAGCTTCCCGCTGGAAAAGCCCTGCACCCTTGCCGCCTATGGCAGCGGCGTGCGCCGCACGATCCGGGGCGGCACCGGCTCCGGTGAGGTAAATTCACGCTACATCGTAACCATTGAGGAAGGACTGCAGCAGGCAGGCTTTACCCTGACCGGGATGGAGTGGCACACCGGCTACGAGCAGGCGCGGGAAAAGGCCCACAAAGCCTTTTTGAAGCAGCTGAAAAAGGACGCCAAAGCCGCCAAGCAGAACTTTATCCTCTACGGCATGGGCAAGGTCATGCCTGAGCCTGAATACGACCTGCCGCTCAACGCTGAGGGCGATGCAGCAATTTACGTTGTTTCCCGCATTTCCGGTGAGGGCAACGACCGCACGCCGCTCAAGGGCGACATCCGCCTGACCGATTCCGAGGTGCGGGATATTCTGGCGCTGGACAAAAAGTTCACCCGCTTTATGCTGGTGCTGAATGTCGGCGGCGTGGTGGATCTCTCCCCCGTTATGAGCGTGCGCAACATTCTGCTGCTGTCCCAGCTCGGTGTCGAGACCGGCGGTGCGCTGGCGGATATTCTGCTGGGCAAGGCCAATCCCTCCGGCAAGCTGACGACCACCTGGGCCGCCTTTGAGGAATACCCCGAAATGCCCGACTTTGAGGACATGAACGAAACCCGCTACCGCGAGGGCATCTATGTGGGCTACCGCTATTTTGATACCTTCCGCAAAAAAGCTCTTTTCCCCTTTGGATACGGGCTTTCCTACACAGAGTTCCGCCTTGGGACTGCCGGGGTGGAGGCGAACGGTGCGCAGGTCACTGTGCGTACCACCGTGGAAAACACCGGCACTATGGCGGGGCGGCAGGTCGTGCAGGTCTACCTGAGCAAGCCTGCCGGTAAGCTCGATGTGCCCCGGCAGGAGCTTTGCGCCTTTGCCAAGACCCGCACACTTGCCCCGGGAGAAGCAGAAACTGTCACCTGCTCCTTTACCTTGCCGGAGATGGCAGCTTATGATGCCGAAACTGCCGCCTATATTCTCGAGGCCGGTGATCACCTTGTCCGTGTCGGTGTCAGCAGCGCCGAAACCGTCCCCGCCGCCGTCCTGCATCTGGGCAAGACCGTCACGACCCTGCAGGCAAAAAATGTGCTGGGCAGCACGGATTTCACCGACCTTACCGCCCCTGCCGCCGCGATGGAGCGCCCGGAGGGTGTGCCGGTCATCGAAATCGACCCGGCCTCGATTGTCTGTGAAACGATAGACTATGCCCGCACCGAGGAAATTTTGCCCGAGGTGGACGCCCTGACCAAGGAGGACGCCGCCCTGCTTCTGATTGGCAATTTTGATCCGAACGCAAAGGGCTTTGCTTCGATGATCGGCACAGCAGGCCGCCATGTCTGCGGTGCGGCGGGTGAGAGCTGCAGCACTGTCAAGGGCATTCCCTGGCTGGTCATGGCCGACGGCCCTGCCGGTCTGCGCCTTGCGAAGGAGTATTATGAGGACGGCAAGGGCAAGCACGCTGTCGGCAATGCCTCGGTGCCGGATTCCATTATGGAAATGCTGTCCGGCCCGATGAAACTGGTGATGAGCCTGATGGGCGGCAACGGCAAGCCGAAGGCCGGCTGCGAGATCAAGACCCAATACTGCACGGCCATTCCCATCGGCACCGCGCTGGCGCAGAGCTTTGACACGGATTTTGTGCAGCGGTGCGGCGGCATCGTCGGCGAGGAGATGGAGCACTTCGGCGTTCATCTGTGGCTTGCCCCGGCGCTGAACATCCATCGTTCGATCCGCTGCGGGCGCAACTTTGAGTACTACTCTGAGGATCCGCTCGTCTCCGGCAAGATGGCCGCCGCCATGACGCGCGGTGTGCAGGCTCATAAGGGCTGCGGCACGACCATCAAGCATTATGCCGCCAACAATAAAGAGTACAACCGCACCCGCAACAACAGCATGGTTTCCGAGCGCGCCATGCGTGAAATTTACTTAAAGGGCTTCGGCATCTGCGTGCGGGAAGCCCAGCCCAAGGCCGTCATGACCTCCTACAATCTGCTGAACGGCACCCACACCGCCGAAAGCCGCGGGCTGATTATGGATATTCTGCGTGCCGAGTTCGGGTATGAGGGCATCGTCATGACCGACTGGGTCTCACCGATTGCCGGGGATGCGCGCTCTGCCCACCGGGATTCGCAGGCGCAGTATGTAGCTGCAGCAGGCGGCGACCTGTTCATGCCCGGCAACAAGGGTGATTATGACAACCTGCTGCAGGGCATCGCCAGCGGTGCAGTGACGCTGGAGCAGGTAAAAATCAATGCCTCCCGCGTGGTCAGAATGGCGCGGGCGCTGACACAAGAATAAAACATAAAAACCTCTGCCAGACTGTTTGCCTGGCAGAGGTTTTTTGGATAAGCATTTACTTTTCGCGGTACTCCATCGGGGTTTGGCCTGTGACCTCCTGAAAAATCCGGCTGAAATAGTTGCGTGTGCTGAAAGAAAGTGCAGTGGCAATGTCCTGCACGGTCTGGTCGGTGCTTTTCAGCAAAACCTTGGCGCGCTCGATCTTGGCAAATTTGATGTAATCTGTCACGCTCAAGCCCGTTTCCTCCTTGAATTTGTGGGTCAGATAATATTCCGTGTAGCCCACCAGCGCTGCAATATCTGCAGCGCGTATTTTTTTATCGAGATTCATCTCAATATAGTCCACGCACTTTTGCACCTGCTGGCTGAGGTTGGGGTTTGTGCGGCATTTATGCACGCGCCGGACAAAGTCGTCATACATCATCAGTGCCAGAGGATCGAGGTCGTCCATCGTTTTTGCATTTTCGGCAGATTGGATGTAGCTGTCCCCCAGCGCGTAGGCTTCCTCCGGCGAAAGCCCGCCCTCGATGGCGGCACGGCATACCAGCGAGGTAAACACAATGATGCTCGTCTTACTCTGACGCAGGGCGTCATCGCTGCGCACAGGCACGCCCGCACTGATGCCCATACTGGCGGAAAGCGCCTGCTTGTAGTTCAAGTCTCCGGTGCGCACCATCTGCAGAAGTCCCTGCTCTGCCATCCAGACCTTGTGGCGATCATGGGCAGGCTGCTGCACGGCATTGCGTACCTGCGTCAAATCCTCGCTGTTAATGTCACTGATCGCAAGATGGTTACCGGTCAGACAATAATGCATCATCAGAGCGTAGCGGTGCAAGACTGTGCATTGCAGCACCGGTACGGTTTTCAACGCCTCGTACAGCTGCATGGTCCATGCCACGCTCGTCTCCAGACGGTTATAGTATTGCAGCCCCTGCTCGATCCCGCGCAGCGAAACATCCTGATAAAACACCGGCCCGATGACCCAGGCGCGTTTCAGCGCACTGCCGTCCTTTTCAAAGGCAGCTGCCCATGTCATGCCAATGGCCGTGCCCAGTGTGACGGGCTTTGTGTGCCGGCTGCCGTAGTCCAGCATTTTTTTCTTGCAGCCGAATAGGTCAAACGTGCCGGAGAGAAACCCCGCGTCCGGACAGTTGCTCTGCAGCAGGCTGCCATCGGCATTATAGCACCATGTATAAATGTTGCCGCCGCACTGGATCAGCTCAGAAAACAGCTCCATATTTTGAAAAACATCCATCGAATCACCCTCTTTTTATACCAGTATACCACAAAAAAGTGGCTGCCGTACAGACAACCACTGCTATTTTTATGCGTTGGCGTATCCGCCCAGCGTCGCAAGGCTGGGCTTCGGGGTGCGCTCCATCGTTTCGCGGTTTACGGCAATCAGGCCAAAGTTCATAGCATAGCCCTTCTGCCACTCAAAGTTATCCATCAGGCTCCAGTGGAAGTACCCCTTGACCGGGATACCATCGGCGATGCAGTGCTGCACGCCCGCCAAGGCTGCCTCGATAAACGCCACGCGGCGGGTATCGTCTGCGGTGGCGATGCCGTTTTCGGTCACGATCAAGTCACCCTTAAAGTCGGCGGCCACCTTGCGGATGACGTTTTCCAACGCCTGCGGATAAAACTCGTAGTCCATCTGGGTCAGCTCGGCACCCTGCGGGGCGGGCAGCTGCCCCTGCGCACCGTACAGCGTGCGGGTGTAGTTCTGCACGCCGAGGAAGTCATCCTCCTTAATATAAGGAAGATAGTGGGTGAACTCTTCCTCCCACGCAGCGGCGGCAAAGGCTTCACCGCCCGGCTGGGCCTGCAGGTCATGCAGCGAGAGGGTCAGACCGACCTTGACCTCGGGGCAGATTGCCTTGATGGCCTCCCGCGCGGCAGCGTGGGCGCGCATCACCAGCAAATCGCCTTCGGGTGTGCGCTCGCTGACGAAAATTTTCGGCTGCGGTGTGCCGAACACGGCGGCGTTTTCAGCGGCAGCGTACTTCATGTTCTCCATCATCTTCTGGAAGTTCATACCCACCTGCACGCTGCCCTCGGCAGATTTGCCCGCGTTGGCGGCAGCCTTGGCGGCCTGCTCTGCCATCAGGCGGAACCGCTTGGAGATTGCCGCCAGCTGCAGGCCCATGTTGGCCTCATTGATGGTGCAGACATAAGAAAGTTCACTGCCCAGTTGCTCCATCACATAGCTGACATAGCGTTTGAAGTATTCGACCGTGGATTCTGCCTCCCAGCCGCCCTTGGCAATCAGCCACTTGGGGCTGGTGAAGTGCAGCAGCGTCGCAACAGGTTCCACACCGTGCGCCTTGCAGCAGGCAATGACCTTGCGGTAATGCTCGATTTCGGCAGGGTCGAACTTGCCCTCCTCCGGCTCGATGCGCGCCCATTCGATGGAAAAGCGGTAGGCGTTCAGCCCGGCATCCGCCAGCAGTCGAATATCTTCCTCATACCGATTATAATGGTCGCAGGCAATGCCGCTCGGCTCAGCAAAGCTGGTGTGGGGCAGCTGCTCTTGTGCCCAGTAGTCGGAATGAATGTTGTTGCCCTCGACCTGATGGGCGGCGGTGGCGGCGCCCACAAAAAAGCCTTTTTCAAATTTCTGCATAATTTTCTCCTTACCTGTGCTGTCTAAAGCAAATCCAGAAACTTTTGTACCTGTATCATAGCATAACAAGCGCAAATCGTGAGGGTATTATTTAGCAAATCGGGACAATATTTCGTGTTGCTTGAAATAATGCGCGAATTTTTGTTCCTTATCTGCTGATTTTTATCTCCTGCTGCCGTTTTGCTTCTGGTATAGTGGTGTCAGTGAGAAAAACCACTGCGGAATTTTTAGGAGGAAAACAAAATGTTCAAAAAGAAACCCACTGCTTCAGAAGTTGACGGCGTACAATACCGCCGCGCCAAAACATGGCAAATCATCTGCTACGCCTGCAACGCGCTGGTCGGTATGAGCGTCTACTCGCTCATCGGTATGGCCAGCTATTCGGCCAGCATCGGCTACGGCATCACCACCGCCGCGGTTGGCATCATCCTGACCTGCACCCGTATTCTGGACGGCATCACCGACCCGCTGCTGGCCTTTGTGTATGACCGCGTCAACACCAAGTTCGGCAAGCTGCGTGTGCTGCTGGTCGCGGGCTACCTGATTGAGGCCGTTGCCCTCTACGCGATGTTCACCGGCTTCTCCTCCAAGGGGATGGGGCTGGTCGCGTTCACGCTGCTGTACGTGGTCTACGTCATCGGCTACACTGTCACCAATATGACTGCGCAGACCATCCCCGCCATTATGACCAATGACCCCCGCCAGCGCCCCACCCTCGGCGTCTGGACGACCGCATTCAACTATCTGGTGCCGATGGTTATGTCCATGGTGCTCAACGTTGTGCTGCTGCCCAAGTGCGGCGGCACCTATAATCAGGCATTTCTGACCGCTGCCTGCAATATCACCCTGATTGTGGCCGCCATCGGCACCCTGCTGGTATGCCTCGGCGTTTCCGCCTTCGACAAACCCGAAAACTTTGTCGGCACCAGGAAAGCCGAACCGCTGAAGATGGCCGATATTGTTGAGGTTCTCAAGCACAACAAGCCCCTGCAGTGCTACATTGCGTCCAACGCATCCGACAAGCTGGCTCAGCAGGTCGGCAGCCAGGCCATCATCAACACAATTCTCGGCGGCATTATCATCGGCAATATAGGTCTTGGCACGATTCTGACGGTTATCAGCATGGTGCCGTCTATCTTCTTCGCCGCTTTCGGTGCCAAGTATGTCGGCAAGCACGGCAGCAAAAAGGGCATTGTCAATTTTACCTGCATCAGCATGGTCATCACCGCTGTTATGATCGTGTTCTTCCTTGTCATTGACCCCAAACAGATCGGTGTCATGGGCAGCCCCGCCATGATTATTTATGTCATTCTGTCTCTGCTGCAGAACGGCTCCAATATGTGCATCACCACCTCCAACACCTCGTACATGGCCGATGCCATTGACTTTGAGCTGGACCGCAGCGGGCGTTATATTCCCGCCGTTGTCTCCGGCACCTACAGCCTGGTCGATAAACTCATCACCTCTTTTGCCGCCGTGATTGCCACCGGTGCTGTTGCGCTGCTGGGCTACACCGCCACGATGCCCCAGCCCACCGACCCTTGCACCCCCGCTATCTTCTGGATGGGTATGGTTCTCAAGTTTGGTCTGCCTATCATCGGCTGGATCATTACGCTGATTGCCATGCGCAGCTGCCCGCTGACCAAGGAGGAGATGGTCAACGTCCAGAAGCGCATTGCCGAGAAGAAGGCTGCCGCACAGTCTGAATTCTATAAAGAACAGCTTCAGTAAGCCCATCCCACAACAGCCGAAAGGGTTTGCAGCCCTTTCGGCTGTTTGAAGTTAAATCCACACATAAGGAGTCATGTTATGAGCAAGACAATTCTTTTGAACCAGAACTGGATTTTTTCCAAAGAAGGACACGACGAACCCGTCACCCTGCCCCACACCTGGAACGCCATCGACGGGCAGGACGGCGGCAACGACTACTACCGCGGCACCTGCAGCTACACCACCGTGCTGCCTGACATCTCCCTGCCGGAAAACGGACGTGCCGTTTTGCAGTTTGATGCCGTTGCCATGACCGCCGAGGTCTACCTGAACGAGCAAAAGCTTGCTGAGCATAAGGGCGGCTATTCTGCATTTTGCGTGGACATTACCGATGCGCTGCGCAACGGCAGCAACCTGCTGCGCGTAACTGTGGACAACAGCGACAACGACACCGTCTACCCGCAAAAAGCCGATTTCACCTTCTACGGCGGCATTTACCGCGATGTAACGCTGCATGTTGTGCCCGCTTCTCATTTTGCCCTTGCTGAAAACGGCGCGGTGCCCGTCAAGGTCACGCCGATTGTCACGGACCTCGACGCCCGCCGCTGTGAAGTGACGGTGGAGGCCGCTGTGGTGGGTGCCGAAAGTGTCACCTTCACACTGGATGGCCAGCAGACGAGCGTTGCCGTCAAGGACGGCACCGCCAGAGCCGTGTTCACGCTGGAGCATGCCCGCCTGTGGGACGGTCTTGATGACCCGTATCTCTACACCGTGACTGCGCGGCTGGTCAATGGCGAGACCGAGACCGCCCGCTTCGGCTGCCGCAAGTTTGAAATTGACCCGCAGAAGGGCTTTATCCTGAACGGGCGCCCCTATCCCCTGCGTGGTGTTTCCCGCCATCAGGACCGCAAGGGCGCGGGTGTGGCCATCACCAAAGAGATGATGGAGGAGGATATGGCGCTGATCCTTGAAATAGGCGCCAACACCATCCGCCTTGCCCACTACCAGCACGCGCAGGCATTCTATGACCTGTGCGACGAAAAGGGTCTTGTCATCTGGGCGGAAATCCCCTACATCACGATGCACATGCACAATGGCCGCGCCAACACGCTGACCCAGATGGAAGAACTCATCGTGCAGAACTACAACCACCCCTGCATTGCCGTTTGGGGGCTGTCCAACGAAATTACCGCCGCCAGCCCTGTGAATGAGGAGCTGCTGGAAAACCACCGCGCCTTGAACGAACTGGCGCACCGCCTTGACCCGACCCGTCCGACCACGATGGCGAACGTCTTTATGCTGGAAATCACCAGCCCGATTCTGGAAATTCCCGATGTGAACAGCTACAACCTGTACTTTGGCTGGTATCTGGGTGAGCTGGATCAGAACGACGACTTTTTTGATACCTACCACGCCAAATATCCCGACCGCTGCATCGGTTTTTCGGAGTACGGCGCGGACGCCAACCCCGCCTACCAGAGCGCCCACCCCGAAAAGGGCGACTATACCGAAACCTACCAGTGCGTCTATCACGAGCACATGGCAAAAATGATTGCTGACCGCCCGTGGCTGTGGGCGACCCATGTCTGGAATATGTTCGACTTTGCCGCCGACGGGCGCGACGAGGGCGGCAAAAACGGCGAGAACCAGAAGGGGCTTGTCACCTTTGACCGCAAAATCAAAAAGGACGCCTTCTACCTGTACAAGGCCTACTGGAGCAAGCAGCCCTTTGTACACACCTGCGGCAGCCGCTATGTGGACCGCACCGAGGATGTGACCGAAGTCCGGGTTTACTCCAACCTGCCGGAGGTTTCGCTGTACAAGGACGGACACCTGGTCGAAACGAAAAAAGGCGACAAAGTGTTTGTTTTCAATGTGCCTATTTCCGGCAAGCACAGCATTGAGGCACGCGCCGATAGCTATTCCAGCGTGATTCTGGTCAACAAGGCTGCCGAGCCGAACCCCGCCTATGCCATGTCCAACCGTCAGGTCGTGAACAACTGGTTTGACGGCGAGCTGGACGAAACCTGCTGGAGCGTCAAGGACAATATGGCAGCTGCCATGGCGGACGCCAAGGTCGGACCCGTTTTGAAAGCCATCACCGACAAGGCGGCTGCCGCCCGCGGTGATGTAGCCGCCGCCGTAAAAGATAATCCGGCGCTGGTTGCCATGATGGAGCGCGCCATGCAGCGCATGACCGTGGAGAGTATGCTCAAGCAGGCAGGCACGGACGCCGAGAGCATCAAGCAGCTGAACCGCGTTTTGCAGGGCATCAAAAAGGATGTGTGATTTTATGGGAACCTACTGCAACCCCTTGGATTTGGGCTACCGTTACCAGCACATGAAGGAGGGTGAGCGCATCGCCGGTTTCCGCGAGGGCGCTGACCCGACACTGGTGTACTCCAAGGGCAAATATTACCTGTTTGTGTCGATGTCGGCCGGGTTCTGGTATTCGGACGATCTGCTGCATTGGGATTTCCATGCCGACCCCGATTTGCTGATTTACGACTACGCACCCGATGTGCGCCAGGTCGGCGAGTATCTCTATTTTTCTGCCAGCCGCAAGGGCCGCAACTGCCCGATTCTGCGCACGGCTGACCCGCTGACCGAGCCGTTTACCGAGGTCAGCGCCCCGTTCGCCTTTTGGGACCCCGATATGTTTTGCGATGATGACGGGCGCGTGTATTTCTACTGGGGCTGCTCCAACACCTCGCCCATCTGGGGTGTGGAGCTTGACCCCGAAACCATGACGCCCATCGGGGAAAAGAAAGAACTGATTTTCGGGCGCGAAGAAGAATTGGGCTATGAGCGCCCCGGCAACAACGGCATTGTGGATAAAGAGAGCAGCGTACTTTACAAATCCATGAAACCGTTCTATAACGAGGCGACCGGCAAGCTGGAGCTGCCGCCCCAGATGGCGCAGATTCCGGGGCTGAACGCCGAAGTGCTGACCGCCATGTTCAACGCCGTCGGCAAGCCCTATATCGAGGGCGCGTTTATGACAAAGCACGACGGTACGTATTATCTGCAATACGCCTGCCCCGGCACCCAGTACAACACCTACGCCGACGGCGTGTACACATCCAAGTCCCCGCTGGGACCGTTCACGCTGCAAAGTTCCAACCCGTTTTCCTCCAAGCCGGGTGGGTTTATGACGGGTGCCGGACACGGCAGTACCATTGCCGACAAGTACGGCAACTACTGGCACGCGTCCACGATGCGCATTTCGGTCAACCACGACTTTGAGCGCCGCGTGGGTCTGTTCCCTGCCGGGTTTGATGCGGACGGCGTGCTGTACTGCAACCAGAATTTTGCCGACTACCCGCATGAGATTCCGGCAGGCAAATTTGACGCCGCCAGCCAGCAGCCCAAGTGGATGCTGCTCAGCTACCGCAAGACCGTGACGGCATCCTCCACCGCCGAGGGCAGCGACCCTGCCAACGCCGTGGACGAGGATTGCCGCCGCTGGTGGAGCGCGGGCAGCGACCAGCCCGGCGAATGGCTGTGCGTGGATTTGGGCAGAGACTGCGATGTGCGGGCAGTTCAGGTCAATATGGCGGACGAAGCGCTGGCGGTGGACTTCCCTGCTGACAGCTACGGCGATGACCGCAAGACCCGCCACATCGAAACCCGCCCGCAGATTTCGCATTACACCGTGGAAACCAGCTTGGACGGCAAGGTGTGGACACTGCGCGAGGATGTCGCCCGCGAATGCTCCAACGGCTACTATGAGTATGCCGACGGCATCCGTGCGCGGTATATCCGCGTGACGGGCGGCGAGTTGCCCTACGGGCAGGCTTTGCGCATTAGCGGGCTGCGGGTGTTCGGCAACGGTGAGGGCGACCGCCCCGCCCAAGCCGACGCCAAAGCCGTGCGCGTGGATGCGCTGGACGGCAAAATCAGCTGGCAGCCCATCGAGAACGCCCAAGGCTGCAACGTGCGCTACGGCATCGCACCGGATAAACTGTACCAGAGTTGGCTTGTCTATGATGCCGACGAGGTCACGCTTTCCACGCTGATGTCCGGGCAGACCTATTACGTCTGCGTGGACAGCTTCAACGAAAACGGCATCACAACGGGTGATATTATCAAAATGGAGGGCTGAACCATGCCCACAAAAGCAGTCCAGCAGTTTATGCTGGGAACCGTTTTAAGCAACGAAAACGAGGCGCGGCAGACGCTGGCCGCCATGAAAGCCGCAGGCTATGACGGCATTGAGCTGTGCGGGTTTATGATCCACCCCATCGGCTTTATGGTGCGGCTGCTGACCAAGGCGGCGGGCATGCCCGTGGGCAAGGGCGGCAACCTTGACTGGCACGCTTTGGTCAAAGAAGCGGGGCTGCAAGTCGTCAGCCTGCACACCGATTTGGGCAGTCTGGAGCGCGATGCCAAGGCAGTGGCAGACGAAGCCAAAGGCTTTGGCACCAAGTATGTTGTTATTACCGGGATGTATCGCTTTGATTACGGCGATGAAGCCGCGATGCACGACCTTGCCGCACGGCTGAACAAGGCGGGCGCGGCGCTGAAGGCCGAGGGCGTGGAGCTTTTATACCATAACCACAACTGTGAGCTGCGCCATGTGAACGCCGAAAAGCGTGCCTACGACATTTTGCTGGAGGAAACCGACCCGCAGTTCGTCAACTTTGAGTTTGACAGCTACTGGTTCACCGAGGGCGGCGCGAATGCGCTTGCGTGGATGCAGCGTCTGGGAACCCGCATGAAGCTGTGGCACATCAATGACCGCGGCACCCGCATTTCGGGCAGCGCCGTAACGCCGATTTTGAAAACCGACAGCATGGAGCTGGGTACCGGCAATATGGACCTCGACAGCCTGATGGCGCAGGCGCTTTCCGCCGGCGTAGATGCCGTGATTCTGGAAAGCCACCGCAACTGGGTGGATAACTCCCCCATCAAGAGTTTGCAGCTCAGCGCCGAATATTTGAAAAAGCATACTTAAACCGCAATCCCCTGCCCGAAAGGACAGGGGATTTATTTTACCTGCGTTGAAATTTGGTTTTTTATGTGATATACTTAGGGCAGGAAATCGGAATTTGATAAGGATGTGTGATTCTATGGGTAAAGCAATTCTGGCAGCAATCGTTACATTGATTGTTGGTTATTTAGGTATGGTTGTAGGACTTGAATTTCTAGGTAATTGGGTTGAGTTTGGACTGCTCATTGCTATTGCAGTAATGGGTGCATTTATCATCTACTTCAATGACAAAAAGAAGTAAATCAATTCCAGTCTATCAAAAACAGCGCCTGCCCTGCCGTAGAATTTACGGCAGGGCAGGCGCTTTCCTATTATACTGTGTGCTTTCCGGGGGCAAGGGTCAGCTTACGCCCATCGGGCAGAGTGACATCGGCGGTCAGGTTGGCGGGGATCTCAAACTCATAGGTCACCGCGTCGCCGTCATACCGCCAGCCGCTTACGATGCGCCCAGCCGGGGAATCGTAGGCAGCCTTGGCGCTGCCCAGCGATTTATCCGGCGTCGGGGCAATCGTCAGTGTGCCGTCGGCGTAATGGATGCCGCACACGCCGCCGAACAGCCAGCCGCAGATCGCGCCGTAGCTGTAATGGTTCAGGGATTCGTGCGGCTGGCCGTTTTCGTCAATGCCAGTCCATGTTTCCCAAACAGTCGTGGCACCCTTGCCGACCTCATACAGCCAGCCGGGGGCGTCGGGCTGCAAAAGCAGCTTGTAGGCAGTGTCCGCATAGCCGTATTTTGCCAGCACATCGCACAAAAATGGCGTGGACAAAAAGCCCGTGTTCAGGTGGCAGCCGTTCTCGATGACCATTTTGTTCAGCGTTGCGGCAGCGGCCTTGCTTTCGTCCTCACCCAGCAGGGCAAAGGCAATGGCGCGGACATACTCGCACTGGCGGTCAGACTTGATAACGCCGTTCTCGGTAAACGCCGCGCGGTAGGCTTTTACCGCGTTGGCGGCGGTGCCGCGGTAGTTGGCGGCATCGTCCACCTTGCCCAGCGCTTCCGCTACTTCCGCCAGCAAGCGCCCGGAGTAGGCCAGATACGCCGTACCCACACTCTTGCGCGGGTTCATCATCGCCTGCATGGGGGTGATGCCCGGCTCGCACCATTCGCCGTAATCCATGCCGTTTAAAACGGTGAACTTGGCGTAATCACCGCCCTGCTGCTCATCGGTTGTCTGCTGCGCGCGCCCCAGCAAAAAGCCGTACCAGCGCTGCATCATCTCGTAGTTGTCCGCCAGAATTTTGCGGTCACCCGTGCGTTTGTACAGGGCATACGGCACCAGAATCGCCGCATCGCCCCACCCTGCCGACATGCAGAGCATCGGGGTCATATAGCCGGGGCGGGCGTTCGGCGGGGCAATGTTCGCCATGCGCCCGTCCGGGTACTGGTTCAGGCGGCACTCCGCCAGCCATTTTTCCGCCACGGGGTAGCAGTCCATCAGGGTCAGGCCGGTTTCGATAAACACGCCCATATCCCCTGTCCATCCTGCGCGTTCGCGGGTCGGGCAGTCGGTGGGGATGTCGCAGAAGTTGCCCTTCTGGCTCCAAATGCTGTTCCTGACAAGCTGATTCACCGCGTCATTTCCGCAGGTAAATTTGCCTGTCACCGCCATATCGGAGTAGACGGCGTGGGCAGTAAACACAGCATCGGTCAAGTCGGCGTCGGTTTCGACCTTGGCGTAGCGGAAGCCCATGATGGTGAAGTGGGGCTTGAAGTGGTTTTTCCCCTCTTTGCAGACAAGCTCCAGCATCTGGGCGGTGCCGCCCTCCTTGTGGCGGGCACGGTCCTGGAAGTTTTCCTGGGTAAAGTTGCCGTTTTCGTCCAGCGTTTCGCCGCAGGTCAGCTTGACCTTTTGCCCGGCGCGGGCGGTCAGCGCCATCTCCACATAGCCGGCGATATTCTGCCCAAAGTCCAGCACGGTCTCGCCGCTGGGCGTTTGCAGCAGCTTGCCGGGGAAGGCTTCGTGTTCCAGAATCGGCACGGTATTCATACCGGTGATGGGCAGGTCGTCGCGGTAGGCGCGCACGCCGTGCCAGCCGGTCAAGCTGCCTTCGAACCGTGCGTCATAGACCTCGCCCTGCTGCATATCGTTTTGGCGGATCGGCCCGCACTGCGTTGCCTGCATCGTGCCGTCAGAAACGCAGACGGCTTGGCCGTCCACCTCCAGCTGAAACAGCACGCCCAGCGTATCACCGAACAAGTCGCGGTCACCGTCAACGCCGCCTGTGCTGCGGTGCCAGCCGTCACCAAGGGCAACCAGCAACTCGTTTTCACCGTCACGCAAATATTGCGTTACATCGTATGTTTGCGCTGCAAGGTGCTTGCTGCCGGTAAAGCTGCCGGGGGCTAAAACCATATCCCCGACACGCACACCGTTCAGCCATACCGCATACAGCCCCTTGGCGGTAATGTACAGCCGCGCTTCACCCTTGGCTGCAGTAAAGGTTTTGCGCAGGTACGATGCCGGACGATGGGGCTTGTACGGCTCGGCTGCGCCCTTGCCTGCGGCTTCTTTTTCCGCCTGCTTGCGCTCCCAGTTGGGGCGGGCAAAGGCGTTGATGGCATCATCCCCGGGGATGTCGATTTCTTCCGTTTCGGGGTCTACCCATTCACCCTGCCAGTCGCTTTGCGCCAAGCCCGTTTCAAAGTGCGCCTCACTCCACGCGCCGGGGGTGTCGTTTTCGTCCCACAGGCGCACGCGCCAGCACCCACGCACGCGGGAGCCGCCCACAGTCGGGGCATCGGCGTGCACGGCGGCGCTCTGCACCTTGCCGCTGTGCCAAACAGTCTCGCCGTTCGCGGTCAGTTCAATTTCATAGGCAGTCTGGCGCACGCCGTCAACGCACTGCCAAGACAAGAACAGCGGCCCGGCATCCATGCCAAGGGGCGCGGTAAGATGATTCGTTTTCAGGTTTATTGCTCGCATCGCTGGGTACTCCTTTTCAATTTACTCCCTATATTATAATGGAAATTTTCCAGCGGGCGAACTCAGAAATTACGGATAAGGGATAAAAATTTCAAAAGCATCGAATAATGCATAAATTTTTATTCCATTTCCGGATTTGATGCCCCCACCGTGCACCACCGGCGGGGATTTTTTATTGACATTTTTGGTCTATCGTAGTAGACTATAGGCAGAGATAGGTCTATTGCAATAAACCAAAAGGAGCTTTCCCTATGCTGAATCATGAACCGCTTCGCCTTGCTGACGGCGAATACCGCTTCGCCTGCCTTGTGTGGGACAACGAGCCGCTGCCCAGCGGGCAGTTGGTCGCGCTGGCCGCCGAGGGGCTGGGCTGGAAAAAAAGCACGACCTACACCGTTTTAAAAAAGCTCTGTGAGCGCGGCGTGCTGCAAAACGCCGATGGCCGCGTGACGAGCCTTATTAAAAGGGAGGACGTCCAGCAGGCCGAGAGCGCCGCAGTGGTGGACAAGACCTTTGACGGCAGTCTGCCGCGGTTCGTGGCCGCGTTTTTGAACTCAAAGCCCATCAGCGACGCCGAGGCCGCCGAGATCCGTGCACTGCTCGACGCCGCCCGCTATAAGGAGGAATAGCCATGCGCAGTATCGTTCTTGCCTTTTTGCTGTTGAGCGCCCGCGGCGGTGTGGCCGCGCTGGCCGCATGGCTGGTCTGCAGGGCCCTGCGCCGCGCGCATGCGCCCAGTCGGCTCCTGTGCTGGCTGTGGCTGGCCGTAGGGCTGCGGTTCGTGCTGCCGTGGGGCATCCCGCTGAAGCTGCCCCGCCCGGAGAGCGCCCCGCTGGCTGCTGCCGCCGACACCGTGCAGGAGCTGGGCGAGCTGCCGCTGCTGCCCCCTGCCCCCGCCGCAGCCGCAGCTGCGGCCCCGCTGCCTTGGTACGCCCGGCTGACGCCGTGGCACGCGCTGGCGGCGGTCTGGCTGGTCGGTGTGCTGGTGTTGGCTGTGCGCGGGGGCGTCGGCTACCTGAAATTAAAGCGCTGTGTGGCGCTGGCCTGCAAAACGCCCGACGGCTGCTACGGCGGGGCGTGCGTGCCCACGCCGTTCACACTGGGCTTTGTGCGCCCGCGCATCTACCTGCCGGACAGCCTGCAAGGCCCGGCGCGGCAGGCTGTGCTGCTGCATGAGCGGACCCACATCCGCCGCCGCGATCCGCTGGTGAAGCCGCTGTTTTATTCCGTCGTCTGCCTGCACTGGTTCAATCCGCTGGCGTGGCTGGCCTTGCGCGCCTTTGAGCATGACATGGAGGCCGCCTGCGACGAGGCAGCCGTGCAGGGCTGCACGCTGGCCGAGCGCAGCACCTACTGTGAGAGCCTGCTGCATTTTGCCATGCTGGGACGCCCCATCCGAACACCCGGAAGTCTTGCCTTCGGGCAGGGCAGCGTGAAGGAGCGCATTGTGCACCTGCTGCACTACCGCCGTCTGGGTGCGGGGGCGCTGGCGCTCTGCGCCGTGGCCGTGGGCGTCAGCGTGACAGCCTGCATGGTGCGCCCGCAGGTGGAAGCGTCCCACGCCGCGCCGGAGCCGCCCGCCGCTACTGCCGAGACTGCAGAGCCGACACCGACACCTGCGCCCACGGAGACGCCCGCAGCCATGCCCGCCGCGACGCTGCCGACGTTAAGTGACGCCGCCAACAGTCCGCGCTTTGTCTGCCCGGTCAAGTACAAATATATTTCCCGCTTCATGAGCGAAAACGGCGGCCACCGGGGCGACGACCTGCATGCCGCCGAGGGCACCGAGATTTACGCCGCCGCGGACGGTGTTGTGCTGGCCGCGCAGGAGCATTACAGCTGGGGCAATTTTGTGGAGATCGACCACGGTACCGACGCCGACGGTCTGCGCTGGGGCACGCTGTACGCCCACATGAAGTCCTGCGCCGTTGTGCCCGGGCAGACCGTGACCGCCGGTCAGGTCATCGGGTACGTGGGTTCCACCGGGTACACCACCGGCAACGCCTGCCATTTTGAGATGTATGTCAACGGCACGTTGGTCGAGCCGCGGTATTTTACCGCCTACGAGGGCAGCGACGCCGCCGAACTGACGCAGGAAAAGGCAGATGAAATCCTGGCCGAAGCTGTGCGCAATGCGAGTTCCGACCAGGTAACTGCCGCCGATGGAGCCGCAGCCCTTTCCGGCGTGGAGCTCTTTACCCTGCCGGTCGCGCCCCCGCCGCAGGTCAGCGGCTATGACCCCGAAAACGGCCACCCCGGCATTGACTTTGCCGCTGAGGAGGGCGCGGAGGTTTACGCCGTTGCCGGTGGTATCGTGACCGCCGCCGACTACGATGTTGAAAAGGGCAACTATGTCGTCCTTGACCACGGCGGCGGGCTGGAAACGGAGTATCAGCACATGAAGTCGCTGCTCGTCTCTGCCGGGCAGTCCGTGGTTCAGGGCCAGGTCTTGGGATATGTGGGCAGCACCGGCAATTCCACCGGGCCGCACCTGCACTTTGAGGCACGGCAGGACGGCGCGCCTGCAGACCTGACCGGGACTGCCCTATTAGCGGAGTAACAAGATGAAATACAGGCACTTCCCCGCCGCTGCTCTGGCGGCGGGGCTGCTTTTTTGTACCCTTTTTTCGGGCCTGACCGCTTACGCGGATGATAAAAAGAGCGAATTAACGCAAAAGCAGACCGAGACGCGGCAGGAGTACGAAGCCGCACAGTCGGCCCTGGAAGAATTGCAAAACGAACAGACGCAGACCGAGCGCGAGGTTGCCGCCCTGACCGGGCAGGCCGCCGAGCTGGCCGGGCAAATTACCGCCGTGACCGACGCCGTGCAAAATGCGCAGACCGTTTTGGACGAGCGGCAGGCCGCGGCGGACGCCGCCCGCGCCGCACTGGACGCCAAGCAGGCCGAGTACGACGCGCGGCTGGCCGTCTGCCGTGAGCAGCTGCGCGCGATGCAGCGGCTGGACGGCGGCGGAGCCGTCTGGCTGCTGGCGCAGGCCAAAAGCCTGTACCAGCTGCTGACGTTCGACGCGGTTTTGCAGCAGATGAGCGCGCGGAACAGCACGGTTCTGGCCGAGCTGGACGCCGAGGCCGCCGCACTGGAGCAGGCCCGCGCCGCAGCGGACGAGGCTGCCCGGCAGGCCGCCGATGCCAAGGCGGCACTTGAGCAGCAGCAGGCAGCGCTGGCCGACACGCAGACCGCGCTGGAGTCCGCACTGCTCGACGCGAACAGCACGCTGACCGCCCAGCAGGCCGCGGCCCAGGCACAGGCCGCCGTGACCGACGCCGCGAAAAAGGCCTATGAGGACGCCACCGCCGCACTGGACGCCTATGTGCGGGAGCAGAGCCGACGCTACACAACGGCGGACCTGCACCTGACGAGCCTTGACTTCCGCTGCCCGCTGGACAGCTACGGGCGCATCACGACGCAGTTTGCCGAGCCGGACCCCTGGGGCATCCCCCACCGCGGCACCGATTTTGCCGCGCCGGGCGGCACGCCCATCTATGCGATTGCGGACGGTGTCGTCAGCGCCGCGCGGACGATGAACAGCTACGGAAACTGCGTGCAGGTCAGCCACGGCACCGCGGACGACGGCCACCAGTACGACAGCCTGTACGCCCACATGAGCAGCATCGCCGTGGCGCAGGGGGCCGCCGTGCAGAAGGGCGACCTGCTCGGGTATGTGGGCAACACCGGCAATGTCTACGGCGCGGGCGGCGGGTATCATCTGCACCTGGAGCTGCGCGTGGACGGCAGCAGAGCAGACCCGCTGGGGTTTGTGCCGACGCATTAAATGCCGCGTAGGGGACGGGCATGCCCGGCCCGCAGGTGTCCCGCTGACGGGCGCTTACGGGAAGGTGCAGGGCCGGGCATGCCCGGCCCCTACGGGAAAGCTAAAAGGAACGTGTATTGCTTTGACCTTCGGAGATTTTCTATACTACACAGGCTTCCATGTGGAATACACCGCGGTGCGCGTTGGACGCGGGCTGGCGGCGCTGGCACACGGCGCGGCGCGGGCGTTGCTTACACTGCTGGCTGTGGTGCTGCGGCCCGCAGTGCGGGCGGCGGACAGCTTTAGAGCAGCGCTCACCCATCCGCGGCAGCTGGCGGGGTACGCCGTGCCGCTGCTGGCCGCCGGGGTGCTGGCATGGTTCGTGCGCACCGCGCTGGCGCGGCCCTTTGTGCTGCGGGTCGAGGTCGGCGGGCAGGTCGTGGGCTATGTCACAGACGAGCAGGCGTTCGACGCAGCCCGCGCCGACGTACAGGCCCGCCTGACCGGCGTGGCCGGCTGGGACGTCCAACCCGCGTACACCCTTGTCATGGCCGACGCCGACACCCGCCCCATGACCGAGCGCGAGACCGCAGATGCCATCCTGCGCGCCGCAGGCGGCGAGATCACCGAGGGCACCGCCGTCTATCTGGACGGCGCGCTGCGGTTCGTCACCGACGAGGGCGACCACCTGCGGCAGTTTTTGTACGCTGTGCGTGCGCCGTGGCAGACCGACGGTGTGCAGACCGACTTTGTCCACGCCCTGCGGCTGGTGGACGGCATCTACCCTGCCGCGGCCATCACACCGTACCGCGACCTGACCGCCGCACTGCGGGCGGACGACCTTTTGCAGGTCAAGGCCGTGCGGTACGAGACCGTGACACGGGAGCTGCCGTTTGAGACCCAGACCATCGAGGACGCGGGGCTGGATTTTGGCAAAACCGAGACCGTACAGGCCGGGCAGAACGGCAGCGAGCTTGTCACCAGCGAGATCACAACCGTGGCGGGCGAGGTCGTCAGCACCCGCGTAGTGGATGTGCAGCTTGTGCAGGCCTCCGTGCCGGAGGTCATCCACCGCGGCACGCGGCTGAAAAGCGGCATGATCGGCAGGCTGGGCACAGGCAGCTTTCTCTGGCCGGTGCCGGGGTATTCGGGCATCAGCCGGTGGGCCAGTCTGCCCTATGGACACCGCGGCGTGGACATCACGGCCCCCTACGGCACGCCGATCTATGCCGCCGACGCGGGCACGGTCATTGCCGCCCAGTGGCACAACCACCCCACCATGAGCTGGGGCTACTATGTGGAGATCGACCACGGCAACGGGTACAAAACGCTGTACGCCCACATGTCGTCCTTTGTCGTGCAGGCCGGGCAGACCGTGGAAAAGGGGCAGCTGATCGGCTATGTGGGGGCCACCGGCGCTGCCACGGGTCCCCACTGCCATTTTGAGATGTACTATAACAATGCACTTATCAGTGCGCGGAATGTGTTCCCGGATATGTGAGACACAAGGCAGACGGGCCCCTGCCGAGTTGTCGACTTAATTTATTTTGCAAATCGCTTTACTTTTTGCTTTCCGTATGGTAAAATTCTTTGCATAGTAAAGCTGATTAAGCTCTCGTTCAGGTGCAATGGCGCACACGAACGGGAGCTTTTTGCCTAAAATGAGGTGTTACCATGGATCACATTGACCGTAAAATCATCGACCTTCTGCAAAACAACGCCCGCGCACCGTTAAAGGAAATTGCCGACCATGTGTTTTTGTCCAGCCCCGCCGTCTCGGCCCGCATGGCCCGGCTGGAAAGCTCCGGCACCATCACCGGCTACCAGGCACAGGTCGACGCGCCGAAGCTGGGCTACATGGTCAAGGCGTTCATCAATCTGGACATGGACCCCCAGCGCAAGCCGGAGTTTTACCCCTATATCCAGAGCTGCCCCCATGTGGTGGAATGCAACTGCGTCACCGGCGATTACAGTATGCTGATAGAGGTGCTGTTCGGTACGACGCAGGAGCTGGATCAGTTCATCAACCACCTGCAGCAGTTTGGCCGCACCCGGACGCAGATCGTCTTTTCGACGCCCGTGGAGCACCGCGGCGTGCCCGTAGCCGAGCCGGAGGAGAAGCAATAAAAAACAAAAAGCCTTCCCCGTCGGGGGAAGGTGGCCGAGCGAAGCGAGGTCGGATGAGGGCGAAGTTTGCGCTGTTTCCCGTAAACGGGATATTGCCGGCAACGCGGCCCTCATCCCTCCGCTTCGCGGACAGCTTTCCCCGATGGGGAAGCCTTTTTCCGTTATAAGTGTCCCCCGCTCCGCAGAACAAAAATCCAGCCTGTCAGCGTCAAGGCGGAGAGAAGGGTCGTCAGGGCAATGCAGCTCGAGGTCAGTACGCCCTCATGGCCCATGTTCCTGCTCATGACATAAGCGCTCGGCGTCGTGGGACTGCCCAGCACGATGAGCAGTGCGACGAGTTCCTCATTCCGAAAGCCCAGCGCTACCGCGCAGGGCAGGAACACCGCCGCAAGGCCCACGGTCTTGATGAACGCCGCCGCCAGCGTGGGGCCGAGCTTTTTGATGGCCTTTGTCCCCTCAAACGACGCGCCGATGGACAGCAGCGACAGCGGCGTGGTCAGCGACGCAATGCTGCTGATGGTTTTGGTTGCGATCTGCGGCAGCGTGAACGGCAGCAGCGCATAGACCGTGCCGAACACAATGCCCAGCAGGATCGGGTTTGTGGCCACGCCGCGCAAGAGCTGCTTCGGGTCAGGCACGCCGCGCTGCTCGGGCGATTCCAGCATCAAGATCAGCACCGCAAAGATGTTGAAAAGCGGCACACTGCCCAAAATCATGAGCGGGGCCATGCCGGCGCTGCCGTAAATGTTCTGGATGAACGCCACGCCCAGCACGGCGGCGCTGCTGCGGTAGCCCGCCTGCACGAACTCGCCCACCAGCGCCTTGTCCTTCAAAAAACGTTTAGCCCCCGCCCAGACGGTCAGGATGCCGACGAGGGTGGCGGCAAAGCAGAACAGCACAAACCTGGGCCGGAAGTCGTGCAGGATGTCCACGCTGCCCATGTCCAGAAACAGCATGAGCGGCAAAGTCACCTTAAAGGTCAGCCTGTCCGACGCCTTGCAGAACGCGGGCGGCAGAAAGCCGAGCTGCCCCAGCGCGTACCCCACCACCATGACAAGGAACACCGGTAGGGTCGCGTTCAGGCTGAAAATTAAATTTTGCATGGCAGTTCTCCCCTTTTTTTGCTGCCTTTATTCTACCATTCCCAACAAGTCTTTACAAGGCAGGGATTTTGCAAAATCTTTTTTCGGCAAAAGCCTTGACTTTTCCGGGGTGTTTGTGCTAGAATATCTCTTGCAATCAATGCAACAAGCGGAAGTGCTGGAATCGGCAGACAGGCACGTTTGAGGTGCGTGTGTCTATGACGTGTGGGTTCAAGTCCCATCTTCCGCACCAAAAAAGAACCCCCCATGGCGTATCCCGCCATGGGGGTTCTCTTTTTCCCTGCCCCGCAGACCAAACAAAGCCCCCCGGCATCATCACGATGCCGGGGGGCTTTGCGTTTATGGAAGGACAAAGAGAATCGCAGGGTTAAATCTTAGGCGCGGTACTCCGCGGGCAGCTGGTCGACGGTCTGCCACTTTTCCATGGCATCTTCCAGCTTCATGCCGTTCGCAACCGCGTCGCGGCGGCAGGCGTTGACGGCCTGGATCTCCTTCATCTTCTCGCCGGTTAGGCTGTAGCCCTTCATGGCGATGAGAGTGGCCGCCCAGGCGACCATCGGGATGACGCAGAACAGGACGATAACGACCACATTCATGCCCGGAGTGTACGGGTCATACTGGGTGGGCAGGGTGTTCAGACCGATAAAGGTCACGGCAATGCCGACGACGGTGGCGGACAGGCTGGAAACGAGCTTATCCACCAGGCTGAACAGCGTACCCATGATGCCCGGAATATACTTGCCGGAGCGGTAGGTCTCGTAGTCGGAGCAGTCGGCAACCATCGGAATGGGCATGTCGGCAGTAGCGTAGTATGCGCCGTAGCCGATGCCAAAGAACAGGATGAACAGAATCGTGTACAGGTTGATGGACAGACCATTCTCGCCCAGCAGGCTCAGATGGAATGCATCACCGTGACCCCACAGCAGCAGCAGGACCAGCACGCCGACATAGCAGGCCAGCGCGACGCTGACATACTTCGTCAGGCTGGCCTTCTGGCCCTTCTTCTGGCTGGTGCGCACAGAGAGAATGAAAAACGGCACACTGCAGGCGTAGCCCAGCACCATCATGGGCAGGTACAGCCCATCGTAAGCACCCATCATGCAGCCGTAGAGCATGCACAGGACCGTGGTGTTGTTGGCGATGGAGAGCGCCAGCTTCGTGCCCGCGCCCGCGATCATCAGGCGCTGCATGGGTTTGTTTTCCCGGATGATCTGCAGATACTCGCTGACCTTGACCTTCTCGGTCTTTTCGCCGCCGATGCCAAAGTACTTGGGCTGATCCTTCTCCCAGATGCCGATGATGGCCAGGATGGTCAGCGCAATGGACATCACAATGCCCACGGGGGCCAGCGTGCGGAAGAAGCCCGCGGAGGAATAGCCGCCCTCATAGTTTTTGGCAAGGATGGGAGCCAGGAACTGCATAACGCCCATGCCCAGCAGACTGCCGACGGTGTTGAAGATCGTGAACAGCGGGCGCTGCTTGGGGTCGTTGGTCAGAACCGTCTGACCGGAACGGGTGCAGCTGGTCTGGAAGGTGTAGCCGATGACCCAGACAAAGTACAGGCCCACAAACGCGGCATAGCGTGCCCACATCATCGTATCGGGGATCATCGGGGTGATGCCGTACAGCACCAGAATGCTGGCGGCCATGATAAGGTTGCCGATGGCCATGAACGGGCGGAATTTGCCGAACTTACCGTTCGTGCGGTCCATCAGCGCACCGATGATCGGGTCGGTGATGGCGTCGCACAGGCGCATGGCCGTGACCATGACCGAGGCAAACAGAGTGCCCAGCGCCAGTACATTGCTGCCAAAGGTGGCAATGTAGGAAAGCACAAGGACGTAATAAACATTCGTGGCACCGTTGTTCAGCGGAAACAGTACCAGCTGGTAAAGTTTGGCGCGATTGACGCTGGACGCTTTTGCATTTTCGCTCATGGGCTGCTCCTTGTTGTGGGAAAAGAAATCTTACTCAAAAGTCCCCGCCGGGGCCGGCGGGGAGCTTGCGGAAATTCTGTAGAAATCAGGCTTTCTTAGAGGCTTTCAGGGATTTTTTGAAATCCTTGTAGGCCTTGTATTCTTCGGTCTTGCGGAACTTGATGCCGCCAATGATCCACATCACGATGCCCAGCAGGCAGAAGAAGGTGAAGGCACAGGCAATGATGATGCTCATGGTGACAACCGTCGGGCGGGTAACCTTGATGGTGGTGTCGGCACCCACGCCGTTCATGCCGCAGGAGTTGGCGATGGCATACAGGTTGTGGTGGCAAGCCTCGCGCATGGCGGTGACGATGACGGGGTCGTTCTTGTACTGGGGCAGGGTGTCGGTGACGAAGGACATCATGGCGTCGTAGATGGACACACCGGCCAGAACGCCGTCGGGACCGTTGACATACTGGGTCAGAACGTTATCGGTGATGACCATGCCGTCGCAGCCCCACTCGTTGCGCAGGATACCGGTGACCAGACCGTAGTTGCCGCCGGACCAGACAGCGCCCCAGCGGGTGTAGGCGATCATAACGCCGTTGGCGTTGCCGACCTCGACGGGAGCCTGGAAGGCTTTCAGGTAGACTTCACGGGCAGCCTGCTCGTTCAGCCAGACGCCCAGGCCGATACGGTCCTGCTCGCAGTCGTTCAGGGCAAAGTGCTTCATCACAACGTGGACGCCCTTGTCCTGAATTGCCTTGACTTCGTAAGCGGACATCATGCCGGAGAGGAAGCCGTCCTCGGAGTAGTACTCGAAGTTACGGCCGCCGTAGGGGGTGCGGTGAATGTTGTTGCCGGGGCCGTACAGGCAGGCGATGTCAGCTTCCAGGCAGTTGTTGCCGATGACCTTGCCGATCTCGGTCATGATCTCGGTGTTGAAGGTGGCAGCCATAACGTCCTCAGAGGTGAAGGCGGTGGCGGTCAGCTGGCTCTTGTCGTTGCCCAGCAGGCTGGCGGTCAGACCCTGGGGGCCGTTCTCGTCACGGGTGCCGGGGGCTTCCACGCTCTTGACGGGCATGGTCCAGTGGAAGGCGTCGCCGATCAGGGAGTTCATCTCGTCGAAGGTCATCTGATCCAGCAGCTCGTCCCACTTGGGATCGTTGTAGTCCAGACCGATCATGTCGTACAGCTTAACGCCGTTCTTGGCGCCCAGGGTGGGCATCTCGATGCTCTCGTAGTCGGCAGGATCGTAGCGGATGTCCTTCAGGTCCTTCTTGAGCAGCTCGGTCAGAGTCAGCTTGACGGTTTCGGTGGGCAGAGTGCCGTTCCAGTCAGAGCGGCTCAGCCAGGTGACAGTCTCATCAACGCCCTCATAGAGGTTGGGGTCGGCGCAGGACAGCTGGTTGGTGATGGCGGTGCCGTTTTCGCTGGTGGCATAGGTAGTGGTGTCGAGGGCGTCCTCGGTCCAGGTGTAGGTCAGGTCGGCGTTGCCGTCGGCGGTCATCTTGCCGTTGGTGGACTCCACGGTGTAGCCCTTGGCAGCCAGAATGTTGTTGACGGCGTTGTGGGCATCGGTGGCGGCGGTGAAGTAGTAGTCACCGGCGTCGAGGATGTAGGTGCCGGCACCGTAGGTGTCGTAGGAAGCGATGTCGCGCTTGTTGACGGTCATGGACAGCGTCTCGGAAGCGCCCGGCTCGATCATGCCGGTCTTGCCGAAGCCGACCAGAGAAACGGCAGACTTCTCAACACCGTTTTCCTTGTCGTAGTCGGTGTAGGGGCTCTGGACATAGACCTGCACGGTCTTTTTGCCGGCCATGTCGCCGGTGTTGGTGACCTTGACGGTGACGGTGTAGGTGCCATCGGCGGCATTGTAGCTGACGTTCATGTCGCTGATGTCGAAGTCGGTGTAGCTCATGCCATAGCCGAAGGGGTAAGCCACGATGTCGCCGTAGGCGTAGTCGCCTGCGTTGCCGTTGCCGGTGACGAAGTCCTCGTAGCGGGTCTCATAGTACTTGTAGCCCACATAGATGCCTTCCTGGTAGATCATGTAGGACTTAGCCTTGGCGGACACATCGCCGCCCTCGACATAGCCTTCGTAGGTGGTGGGGGTGAAGTTCCACATGGCGGGGGCGCTGAAGTTGTCGTAGCAGTAGGTATCGACCAGGCTGCCGGAGGGGTTGACCTTGCCGGTCAGGATCTCGGCCACGGCATTGATGCCGGAGATGCCCACGTCACCGATCCACAGTGCGGCGTCGATGTCGTACTCGTTGTTCTTGAGGAAATCGACCTGCAGGGCGTTGGCGGAGTTGATCAGCAAGATGGTCTTTTTGACGGTGCCGTTTTTCTTCATCTCGGCAACGTTCTGCAGCATAGCCTTCTCGTTCTCGTCGAGCGCCAGATAGTTGACCTCGCCGTAGGAAAGGTCAGCACCCTCGCCGCCGACGCGGGACAGGGTCACGATAGCGGCATCGCCGTACTGGGCAACGCTGTCCTTGACCTCGTCGGTGTAGACATCCCAAGGCACCTCGGCGGTGACCTCACTGGAGGTGGCGACCATGCCGCTCTTGGAGCGGGCGTAGTCCTTGCCGGCGCCGACGGTGTAGAAGTCCCACAGGGTGGGGTTGACGGTGACACCGACCTTTTCGAGGGCGGTGCGCAGGGTGTCGGCGGTGGAGGCATCAATATTGCCGGAGCCGGTGCCGCCGTACACGAGGTTGACGCTGCTGCTGGAGAAGGTGCTGACCTTAGCGTCGGCAGCCAGAGGCAGCGCATTGTTGTTGTTCATCAGCAGGGCAGCGCCCTCGGCCTCGACCTGCTGGGTCAAAGCCAGACCGTAGTTGACCATCTCCTCGGCGGAGTTGAAATCGCTGGTGTAATACTGGGCGTTAGTGTCCTCGTTCTGCAGCTTCCAGAAGCTGCCGCCGAAACGGGCCGCCATGGTGTTGTCGAACTTTTGCAGAAGGATGCTAAGCGGGATCGAAACGATCGTCACCACGGCGCAGATGATTGCCAGAATCTTCCACGGCGTAATGTGCTTACGCTTGGTCTTTTTGTAGGCCTTTTTCAAGGTCTGCTTTTGCATTTTCAGATCATCCATTACCTTTTTCTCCTTGTTTTATATAAAACAGCCGCACGGTGCGGCGTGTTTCAAAAGAATACGATGCGATTTCCGGGAGGTTTGTAGGGGCCGGGCATGCCCGGCCCGCGGCTTTCCCGCAAATGCTCGTCTGCCATTCGGCTGCGGGCCGCACATGTGCGGCCCCTACAGCTTGGCGAAATTTACACCCAGTTTGCGCTGGTGGAGTTTTTCTTAGTCAGCTTGTAGTCCGGGTTCGGGGCATCGACCTTGCGGAAAACGGCATCGTCGATGCTGTCCCCTGCCACGGCCTGGACCTTCGTCTCGCCGTTCAGCTTGACACGGAACTTGAAGATGTGCTCGCCCTCCTGCTCGGCCAGCTTTTCGCCGTTGACATAAAGGCTTACCTGCTTCTGGTTGGAGTAGACCTTGACCTCGATTTCATTCTCGGTGCGGTCCGCATAGCGCTTCGAGCAGATATGCACGAACGGCTCGTCGCTCCACCACGCTTTATAGATGTAGAAGCTGTCCTTCTTGGTCTTGCGGTCAAACGTGACCAGGCCCTTATGGTTCATACCCGGCTCGCCGCCCTGGTCGCGGGCGTCGGCGGCAAAGTCGTACATGTTCCAGACGTGGGTCGCCCACAGCCATTTGTGGCGGTCAAAGCAGCGGAGCATGTACTCATGGTAGATGGCCTGGTATTCCTCGGTGTGGTCACCGCGGCGGGGATGGCTGCTGTGCAGGTTCGGCATACCCTCGGCGCCGTACTCGCTGAAACCGAGCGCGCGGTTCGGGTAGCAGAGGTGGAAGAAGTCCATCCAGAGGTCGTTTAAAAAGAGGCCCGGCACGTACCAGCCCAGATACAGGTTCCAGCTGACGAGATCCGTGATATGCGCTACCGGGTTGAAGGGGCCGCACATCGCGTAGCAGGCCAGCGTCGTCAGGCGGGTCTTGTCCATCTCATGGCAGAGATCATTCAGCACATGATGGTTGTCGCGCATGTCGCGGTTGTCCTTCGTCGAGATCGTGATCTCGTTCGAGACGCCCCAGCAGACGATGCAGGCGTGGTTGTAGTTCTGGACGATCAGCTCCTTCATCTGGCTGATCGTGTTCTCACGCCCGTTGGGCATGTGCTCGGAAATGTAGGGGATCTCAGCCCAGACGACCATGCCGGCCTCATCGCAGAGGTCGTAGAAGTACTGGTCATGCTGGTAGTGCGCCAGACGGATCGTGTTCGCGCCCAGCTCCTTGATGAGCTGCATATCCTCGTCGTGCATCTCGCGCGTGATGGCATTGCCCAGACCCTTGCGGTCCTGATGGCGGGAGACGCCGTGCAGCGGATACGGGCGGCCATTGAGGAAGAAGCCCCGCTTGGGGTCAACCGAGAAGCTGCGCACGCCGAAGCGCTGGCGTACCTCGTCCTGTACCTCGCCGTTCAGCACCAGACGCACCGCGCAGGTGTAGAGATACGGGTCGCGGACGCCGTCCCACAGGTGCGGGTGCTCCAGCGTGACCGTCGTGTCCCGGCCCTTGCCGGTCAGCACCTCGGCACCGGCGGCGTCGTAAATCGAGAACTCGACCTCGCCGTCGCCCTCCATCCAGGTCTTGACCTCGATGTCAGCGTTTGCACCGTTGACAGTGGGCGTGATCTGCACGCCCGGGCCGCCGAGGTAATCCAGCGCAATGTGGTTCCGGTTGACGACCAGCAGGCTGACGTCGCGGTAGATGCCGCCGTAGAAGGTGAAGTCGGCCTTCTGGGGGTAGACGCGGTCATTTTTGCTGTTGTCCGCCTCCACGATCAGCTCATTGCTGTCGGCCAGCAGAGCCGTGACATCCGCGCGGAAGGTGGAGTAGCCGCCGTCGTGGCGGGCGACCTCCTCCCCGTTCAGCGTGACCTTGGCGCTGGCATTCACGCCCTCAAACTGCAGCCAGACCTGTTGGGTATTCTTGTCAAAAGCGGGCGCCGCAAACCGCGTCTTGTAGATGCAGGTGCCGCGCCAGTAGTCGTTGCCGCCGTCCTGGCCGTCGATGTTGTTCCAGGTGTGCGGCAGGTCCACGGCAGCGGTCTTACCGTCAGGGCCGGTGAACTGCCAGTTCTTCATCAGCTTGGTCGTGCTTCGCATTGCGCCCTCCTGTGTTGTTTTTTACTGTATCTGTATTGTACAGAACTGTTAAATTTCTGGCAATAGGTTTGCGAAAAGTGGTATTTCTGGCGGGATATTCGGTTTTTGGGGTACAAAAAAGGCCGCCCGTTCTTTGTACATCTTGCACAAAAAACAGGCGGTATTTTTTCTTTCATCCCCTGGTGAGCGGCATCACGATCTTGACGGCGAACAGCTCTCCGCGGGGCTCTGTCGCCATGGTGCCGCTGTATTTCTGCACGACACGGCGGGCAACCTTCAGCTCATAGCTGTGGCGGCGTCCGTGGTCGGACTGGCTGCCGGACAGCGCCGGGCCGATGACGTTGATGACCGCGAAGCCCTGCCGCCTGCATACAAGCAGGTCGATCATGCGGCGGTCATTCTGCTGCTGGGCTGCAGCGTCGATGGCCTGGTCGAGCAGGTTCGAGAACAGCGCGTACAGGTCACCCGGCTCGATGGCCGCAAGGCAGGTGCCATCGGCCACGCAGTTCAGGCGGATGCGCTGGGCCTCACACAGCAGGCTCTTTTCGGTCAGGACGACGTCCAGCACCTCATTGCCGGTGGCAGCGTTGGCGTCGTACATCCGGGCCGCCTGCTCGGCCTCGTCAAGGCTCCGCGTTGTGGCCTCGTCGGGCTGCAGGCGGCGCAGATCGGCGATTTGAACCTTGAGCTCATGGCACTTGCGGTTGATGATCTGCACGTTCTGCCGTGCGATCTGGTACTGCTTGCGCTGGCGGTCATACAGAAGGTTCAGTGCGTCCATCTCCTTCTGCATGGCCGCTTTTTTGAAAAGCTCGGTCTGTAAATAGAGCAGTGTCACGCAGTAAAACTGGGTCAGCATCGACGGTGCGACTACCGCCGATGGCTGCAGCCCGACGCGCAGACTGGTTTGCAGTGCAAAAAACTGAAAGACGAATATCGCGCCCAGAAGTCCTGCACTGCCCAACTGGCGAGGGCCGATGTGGTAGATGCCGTCCTCCGGCATCGTGCGCGCCATGGTATACCGGACCGTCACACAGCAGGCAATGGTAAAGCCCATTTGCCCCAGCAGCATCGGCGTGCTGTGCAGCGGCAGATGGCGCATTCCAAGCGCCTGCGCCGTCCAGATCAGAACGCGCCACAGCTCATAGGCCGACTCCGTCGTCAGGACGATCCAAATGCTACAATATGCACTGGCCGACCAGTCCAGCAGCGTGCAGAGATGGGTTGACACCGCAGCCCAGATGAAATAACCGCCGTAAATCACCAGCAGCATCGTCGGATTGGCGTGGCCGCTGTTGGCCCAGATGATGACCTGCGCAAGCGGCACTGCCGCGATAAAATTCAGGGCGGTGCGCATGGTAAAATTCCTGCGTTTTTTCAGCGGCAGCCAGTAGGCCAGCTCCGCACCGCACAGGCCGACAGCACAAACCACCCATGTCAGAAGTGTATCCACCTACAGCGCACCCCCGACATAGGCCGCCAGCGCGGCCAGAAAGGCCGTGCGCTGGCGGCGGCTGATTTCCAGCCGCTCCTCCCCCACCTGCACCAGATCATCCTGCACGCCCCTGACGTGGCGCAGGTTGACCAGATAGCACTGGTTACAGCGCGCAAAGTGGTAGGCAGCCAGATCCTTTTCGGCCTTCAGCAGACTGCCGCGCACCGACCAGGTATCCGTGGCCGTGTGGTAGTGCAAAAGGCGGTCCCGCGTTTCCAGATAAAGGATGTCGTCGGTATCCAGCAGCTGCACCCCGCCGCTGACCTGCAAGGCCACCTGCCCGCCGCGGCGGCGCCGGATGCGCTGCAAGGCGCGCTCCAGCTTGGTGCTGAACTGGTAGTAGCTGACGGGCTTGAGCACAAAGTCGAGCGCGTCGACCTCATACCCGCGGATGGCATACTGTGCCATGTTGGTGACGAACACGAGCACCACATCCGGGTCCTGCCTGCGGATGCGCTCCGCCGTCGGCATACCGCCGAGCGTTGGCATCTCAATATCCAGAAAGATGATGTCAAACCCGGGGCGGTACGGTTCCACAAGCTGTGCTCCGTCCGAGAAGGCGGTCACGTCCAGCTGGTGTCCGCTCTCCTGCGCATACTGCGCGATGAACCCGCAGAGCTGCGCCCGCATGGCGTCGTTGTCTTCGACCACGGCGATTTTCGCCATCTGCTGTGCCTCCTTTCCTGCATAAGCCTGCCTATTGCATATATATTTATTATGGCAAAAGACAGCAAAAAAAGCAACACCTTTGCAGGAAAAGGTGCTGCCGTTATGATAAATTTTATACCAGCATGACGAGCGTGCCCGCGACAAGCACGGCCAAACCTGTCAGAGCCTTTCTGCTCAGGCGCTCATGGAACACGATGTAGGAGAACAGCACCGTGACCAGAATGCTCAGCTTATCGATGGGCGCGACGAGGCTGGCCGGGCCGAGCTGCAGCGCTTTGTAATAGCACAGCCAGCTGGCACCCGTAGCCAGACCCGACAGACAGATGAAGCCAAGCTCATTTGGGGGCACCGCCTTCACCCGGCCCTGCTTGCCCTGCACAAACACCATGACCCACGCCATGATGAGCACCACGCCGGTGCGCAGCGCCGTACCGAGATTGGACTCGACCCCGGTGATGCCGACCTTGCCCAGGATCGAGGTCAGTGCCGCAAAAATGGCCGAACCGAACGCCGCCAACATCCAGCCGTTTTCCTCTTTCTGGACGCCGCCTTTTTTCTCGATCATCAGGAACGTGCCGGCGGCGATCAGCACAACGCCGATGCCCCTGGTCAAGGTCACACTCTCGCCCAGCAGCAGTGCAGCCAGCAAGATCGTCATGACCGTGCTGCTCTTGTCGATGGGCACGACCTTATCGATCGGCCCGCGCTGCAAGGCATAAAAATAGCACAGCCAGCTGGCACCCGTAGCCAGGCCCGACAGCCCCAGGAATACCAGACTTCTGGCCGGGATGCTGGCAATCGTCCCCTGTGAGCCGACCACAAACACCATGACCCACGCAAAAATCAGCACAATGATCGTGCGGATGGCCGTGGCCACGGTGGAATCCGTTTTGCGAATGCCGCATTTTGCCAGAATGGATGTCAGACCCGCGAACAGCGCAGAGCCGACTGCGTACAATAACCACATACAAATCGCCTCATTCAGCACTATTGTACGCGCTTTGCCAGTCTTGTGCAACCTGCTTTTGTACAAATCACGTTTTTACGCAAAAGCCGCACCCCTGTCTCTGCGCGGGGTGCGGCTTCGTACTTATTCGCTCAATTCATGCGCCAGCACCGGCAGAAAAATCGTGGCGACCAGCACGGCCAGTGCGGCCACGACCAGCAGCGCGTAGATCGTGCTGCGCAGCGTGCGGTTGTATTTCTTTTTGTATTGCAGCCGCTCGCGCTCCTTGGCGACAGCCTCGGCGGAAGGGATCTCCACCGTGCGCGGCGTCGGTCTCCCCTGCCTTGAGGGATGCAAGATATTGATCTGCCGCGGTGTGCAGCAGGTGTTCATCAATCGTCAGCGGTCCGGCTCACAGTCGAGGATTGACGGGATGTCCGTCCAGCGGTCTGCCTCGGCGGTGTAACGCTCATGCAGCCAGGCGACGGCCTTATCCAAGCCCGCCTGGTCGCCGTCAAACAGCTGCGTCTCGATCTTTTCCTCGGCGGTATGCTCGATGCTCCACGGGCCGGGCCAGACCTCGGTGCAGAGGGCCTCGCGCTTTTTCTTGCCGCTCTCGTCGCTCGGGTCGGGCACCTTGATGGGGGTGATGACATAGCGCATACCGCCCTCTGCCCCGGAATACGGGTTGCCGTTGTGGAACCAGTGATAGATCGGGAATGCGTCAAGCATGGTCGGCACCTCTTTTTGCACAAATAAAAATACCCCGAAGCGAAACGCCTCGGGGTATCTTGGAGCGGGATACGAGTCTCGAACTCGCCACCTACTGCTTGGGAAGCAGTCACTCTACCGGATGAGCTAATCCCGCATCAGTGACTGCTATTATAGCGCAAATCAGGTAGGTTGTCAAGGGGGCAAGTTGGCAGCAACGGCAAAGCGGCAGAGCCCCTCACCTTTATATCATACTGAACAAATCCACCTGGCTCGTTTCGGGCAAACTGCCCAAAGCGCCGACGGCGCGGAGCTTGTCAAAAACAGACTGCGCCACACCGCTGGCCTGCTGCAATTCCTCCACCGAGATATACTCCTGCCCGTGCATTGTGGCCTGCTCAAGCGCCACGGCGGCGGCATCGCCCAGACCGCGGATGGCCGTGAACGGCAGACGGACCTTGCCGTCCTCAACCACATACTTGCTGGCATAGCTCTTGCCCAGTTCGATCGGCAAAAACTCACAGCCGCGCTGCAGCATCTCGTTTTCCAGCTGCAGGCTGACCAGCGCGTCATCGTCCTTGGCGGTGCGCTCGTCCTTGGGGATCTTTTCGTTGTCGCGCAGGTGCTGCTTCGCCACACGGACGCCGCCCACGGCGGCCTCGTAGTCAATATCCGCGCCGCGCACCGTGAAGTACACCGCGTAGAAGATGGCCGGGTGGTAGACCTTAAACCACATCAGGCGGATGGCCGCCATCAGGTAGGCCACGGCATGGGCTTTGGGGAACATATACTTGATCTTGCGGCAGGATTCAATATACCAGTCGGGCACATCGTGCTCGCGCATGGCTTCCTCCCACCCGGGCTTGAAGCCGCCCTTGGCGACCTTGCCCTTACGCACGGCCTCCATGATGTCGAACGACATCTTCGGCTCCAGTCCCTTGCGCAGCAGGTACAGCATGATGCTGTCACGGCAGCCGATGACCTCCGCAATCGTGCAGGTGCCCGAGCGGATCAGCTCGTCGGCGTTGCCGGTCCAGACATCGGTGCCGTGGGACAGGCCGGAGATTTGGATCAGCTCGGAGAAATTCTTCGGCTGGGCGTCCAGAAGCATCTGGCGCACGAAGTTCGTGCCCATCTCGGGGATGCCGAACGTGCCGGTCTTGGAGCCGATCTGCTCCTCCGTCACGCCGAGGGCCTCGGGGCTGGTCAGCAGACTGTAGACCTTTTCGTCGTTCATCGGGACGGAATCAATCGGAATGCCGGAGTATTCCTCAAAGAACTTGTAGAAGGTCGGCACATCATGTCCCAGCTCATCCAGCTTGAGCAGCGTATCGTGCAGGTATTTAAATTCAAAGTGGGTCGTCAGCAGGCCGCCCTTGACGTCGTCCGCCGGGTGCTGGATGGCGCAGAAGTCGTAAATGTCGAAGGTATCCGGCACAACGACCATGCCGCCGGGGTGCTGACCCGTCGTGCGCTTGACGCCGGTGCAGCCCATGACAAGGCGGTTTTCCTCGGCGCGGTTGACGGTCTTGCTGCGCTCCTCGAGGTACTTTTTGACGTAGCCGTAGGCGGTCTTATCCTGCAGACCGGAGACCGTGCCCGCCTTGAACACGTTTTCCTTGCCGAACAGCTCCTCGGTGTAGCGGTGGACGTGGGACTGATACATGCCCGAGAAGTTCAGGTCAATATCAGGCTCCTTGTCGCCGTAGAAGCCGAGGAAGGTCTCAAACGGGATGTCGTGGCCCTCGACGATCATCGGCTTGCCGCAGACCGGGCAGGTCTTGTCGGGCAGGTCGAAGCCGTCAAAGTGTACGCCGTCGTTGATCCACTCGCTGTGCTTGCAGTTGGGGCACAGATAGTGCGGCGGCATCGAGTTGACCTCGGAAATGCCGGAGAAGTGCGCGACGGCGGATGAGCCGACGGAGCCGCGGCTGCCGACCTGATAGCCGCCCGCATTGGAGTAGGCCACCAGACGCACGGCAATGACGTACAAAACGGCGTAACCGTGGCCGCAGATGGAGTCCAGCTCCTTTTTCAGCCGCTTTTGCAGCACGTCGGGCAGCGGGCTGCCGTAGTCGCGCGCAGCATGCTTCCAGGTGTCGTCGCGCAGCTCCTGTTCCGCGCCCGGGATGCTGGGCGGGTAGGTGCCCTTGGGGATGGCGCGCAGGTTGTTGTCGATGGTCGCGGCGATCTTGTTGGGGTTCGTCACCACAATTTCATACGCCTTTTCCTGCGGCAGATAGCTGAAATCCTCCAGCATATCGGGCGTGGTGCGGAAGTAGAGCGGGGCCTGGTTGTCCGCGTCCTTGAAGCCGTTGCCGGCCTGCAGAACAGCGCGGTAGATCCAGTCCTCCGGCTCCTGAAAGTGGGAGTCGCCCGTGGCGACAACCGGCTTATGCAGGTCCTCGCCCAGCTTTATGACGGTGCGGTTGAAGTTTTTGATGGCCTCGATCGAGTCCACCTGCCCGTTGCGCACCATGAATTCATTGTTGCCGAGCGGCTGCACTTCGAGATAATCGTAATAATCGGCAATGCGGAGCAGCTGTTCGTAGGGCTGACCGGCCACGATTGCCCTGTAAAGCTCACCTGCTTCACAGGCTGGGGAGAGCAGCAGGCCCTCGCGGTACTGGTTCAGCAGACTGCGCGGCACGCGCGGTTTCTTAAAGAAATACTGCGTGTGGGCGGCGCTGACAATGCGGTAGAGGTTCTTTAAGCCCACCTGATTCTGCACCAATATAATAAGGTGGTAGTATTTCTTTTTCAGCACCTCTTTGTTGCCGCCGAGGCCGGTGTTGATAGACTCCACCGTATGGATGTCCTTTTCCTCGAGGTCGGTCAGCATGACCTCATAGATGCGGGCCAGCGCCATGGCGTCATCGACGGCGCGGTGATGGTTGAAGGGCGGAATCTCGAGGTGCTTGTTGATGGTGTCCAGCTTGTAGTTGCGCAGACCCGGAAAGAGCGCCTGCCCCATCGGCAGTGTGTCGATATAGGTGTTCTCGTCCCAGCTGACGCCCGCCTTCTCCCCTGCCTTGCGGATGAACAGCATATCAAAGCTGTGGGCGTTGTGGGCCACAAGAATGTTGTCCCCGCAAAATTCTTTAAAAGCGCGGATGGCCTCCTCGGGCGTCGGGGCGTCGGCGACCATGGCATCGTTGATGCCGGTCAGGTCAACGACCTTCTGCGGGATCGGCTTGCCGGGGTTGACGAAGGTGCAGAACTTCTTTTCCTCGTTGATCTTGCCGTTTTCAACATAGACTGCACCGATCTCAGTCAGGCGCTCGGTGTTGGAGTCGAGACCCGTCGTCTCGGTGTCAAAGACGACGAACGAGCCGGAGAGCGGCATCTCGGCGCTGCCGTAGACTGCGGGGATCATGTCATCGACGAAGTAGGCCTCACAGCCGTAAATCAGTTTAAAGTTCGGGTCTGTTTCGTGGATGGCATCGGTGGCCAGCATCGCTTCGGGGTAGCCCTGGCAGACGCCGTGGTCGGTGATGGCAATGGCGCGGTGGCCCATGCGGTGAGCCAGACGCACGATCTTGCCGGGGTCGTTGAAGCCGTCCATCGAGCTGGACTTGGTGTGCAGGTGCAGCTCGACGCGCTTTTCGCCGTCGGGCGCGGTATCCTGGCGCTGCTCACGCTCGACCTGCAAAACGTCGTAGGGCATGATGACAAAGTCATGCTCGTACTTGTCGTACATATAGTTGCCGCGGACGATGAGGGTCGTGCCGGGCTTGAGGCCCTCCCACTTGGACATATCCGCACCTTCTTCCCCCATGACCTTGAGGTTGACGGAGCCGGAGTAGTCGGTGATGGAGGTAAAATAAATCTTGCGGCGGCTGCCCTTGACCTCGGTAGCAAAGACGTCGCCCCAGACCGTGACCTTGCCGCCGTCGCCCAGATCGTTGAGGCGGCGGGTGTCGGTGGGCTTGAACTGCTTGCCGTAGAACAGCTTGACCGGCTTGTTCGTGAGGGCGAGACCTTCAATCGTAAAGTCGGGCGGTGTCTCCTTGGCCTCGAACTTGACAACAGGGGCCTTCTCCTGCAGGTACTGCTCAAACTCCTCCTCGGTGCGCGCCTTACCGGAATCGGCCAGACGGACAACGGGCAGACTTCCTGTGCGCTCCTGGATCATCTCGGCCAGCACGCGGGGCAGCTCGACGCTCTCAAGGATCTGGCGGCCCGCGCTGACGTGGACCGTGATGCCGTCCTCGCCAAAGGTGACGGGCTCGGACTTATCGAGGAAGCCGTTGACCGGCATTCCCTTTTCTTTCAATTCCTCGATCATCAGGCGCACGGCCTCGGGGGTGATGTTCGGGTAGGCAAAGTAGCTGCGGACTTGCAGCTCATACCCGGCGAACACCTCGGCAAGGGACGCACAAAGACGCCCGCACAGCGCCTGATCCAGAGGTTCAGCACTGCGCAGGCAGATGACGACCTGTCTTTTTGTGCGGTAAAGCTCCACGCGGTCCACAAGCACACTGCCGAACGCCGCGCAGAACTGCTGGTCCGCCGTAAACTGCGGCCAGACCTGGGTGACAAATGGTTTCAAAGGATTCGTACCTCAATAAATGGGTGGCAATTCTTGTAGAGGGCTGCGTCCCCGACGCCCCGCGGGCGGATGCAAGCATCCGCCCCTACGAGGGTTGGCTTCCCCCTCGGGGGAAGCTGTCCGCGAAGCGGACTGATGAGGGCGAAGTTGCCGGGCATTACCCGCAAACGGATTGCCGAGGACAGCTTGCCCCTCATCCGGCCCTGCGGGGCCACCTTCCCCCGCGGGGGAAGGCTTTATTGGTTACATTTTATGAATTTCTTCCAGCAGCTGGCCGACAATATCGCCCTTCAGCATACGGATCTTCTCGCCGCGGATGAAAAGCAGGGCCTCGTCCTTACCGCCGGCAATGCCGATGTCGGCGTCGGATGCCTCGCCGGGGCCGTTGACAACACAGCCCATAATAGCGATCTTGAGCGGCTTCTTAAAGCCCTCGTCCCGCAGACGCGCCTCGACCTCGTTGGCGATCTCGATCATCGGGTACTGGGTGCGGCCACAGGTCGGACAGCTGATGATCTCAGGACCGGCGACGGCGTAGCCCGCCGCGCGCAGGATGTCATACCCGGCGTAGACCTCGTTCTCGGGTTCATCGGTCAGACTGACGCGCAGCGTGTCACCGATGCCCTCCATCAGCAGACCGCCGATGCCCATGCCGGACTTGATGAGGCCCATGCGGTTGCCGCCGGCCTCGGTCACGCCGACGTGCAGGGGGTAGTCCGTCTGGCTGGCCAGCAGACGGTACGCCGCCATCATGCGGGGCACGTTGCTGGATTTGATCGAAATAACGATATTATCAAAGTCGTATTTTTGCAGCAGCCGCACATGGTACATGGCGCTCTCCACCATGGCCTCGGGCACGGGAGCGCCGTACTTGGCCAGGATGTGCTTTTCGAGGCTGCCGCCGTTGACGCCGATGCGGATGGGCACATTTCTGGCGTTGCAGGCGTCGGCCACGGCCTTGACGCGGTCATCATCCCCGATGTTGCCGGGGTTGATGCGAATTTTGTCCGCACCGGCATCCAGCGCTGCAAGCGCGGCGCGGTAGTCAAAGTGGATGTCCGCCACAACGGGGATGTCCACCTTCTCTTTAATGGCAGCCACGACGGCGGCGTCCGCCGGGGTGGGCACGGTCACGCGGACGATCTGGCAGCCCGCCTTGGCGACGCGCTCTGCCTGGGCCACGTTGCCCGCAATATCCTTGACGGGCACATTCAGCATCGTCTGGACGGCAATGGGGTTCGTGCCGCCGATTTTAATGCTGCCGATCTTTACTTCTTTTTTTAATTGACGCTGCATCGTAGTTCTCCTTATAAGAATCGTGAAATATCGTGCATCGTGATCAGAATCATCAGCCACACCAGCGCCACCGTACCCGCCGTGTTGATCACGCCCTGCACGCGGGACGGCACAGGATGGCCGGTCAGGCCCTCCCACGCAAGGAACAGCAGCTTGCAGCCGTCCAGCGCCGGGATGGGCAGCAGGTTAAAGATGCCGACGTTGATGGTCAGCAGAGCCAGCAGGGACAGTACCTCCCGCCAGCCGTAGTGCACGGCCTGGTTGACCGCCGACACCGTGCCGAGGGGGCCGGACAGTTCCTCCACGCCCACCTTGCCGGCGAGCAGGTCAAAAAAGCTGCCCAGAATAGCCCTGCTGTAGTAAATATACATATCGCAGGTCATGACAATGACGTGCCGCAGGTCCTTTTTCATCGGCTCAACGCGGAAATCCGTGCCGTACAGCACATTGCCGTCCGCGTCGCGCGTCGGGGTGAAGGTCACATCCTGCAGCTCCAGGACCTCGCTGCCGCGCAGGACCACCACGTTGCAGGTTTCCTCCTCACCGGTGTAAAACATATCGGTTATGTCGTAGAGCGTCCAGCAGGGGTTGCTGCAAATCTGCAAAATCGTGTCGCCCTCCTGCAGGGCTGCGGAGCTTGTGGCGTTCTCGCTGAAATCCGCAATCGTCGTGCTGCCGACCTTGCCCATGGTAAGGACGAGCACCAACAGCACCGCGACGCCGAGGATAAAGTTCATCAGCGCACCGCAGAGCGTGACAAAAAAGCGCTGCCAGGCGGTGGCATCTTCAAATTTCTGGCCGCTGACGACCAGCGGGAAAAGCGCGGTTTTGCGGGGCCTCGGGGCGGGCGGCGGTGCGCTCTCCCCGCTCTCGTCCTCCTCGTTGTCCTCCTCGTCAGGCAGGGGGCTGAACAGATTATAGCCGCCCAGCGGCAGCAGGCGGACAGAATAGGTCGTTCCGTCACGGGTCGTGGACCACAGGCGCGGGCCAAAGCCGATGGAAAATTCCTCGACATGGATACCGCAATGGCGCGCCGCCATAAAGTGGCCCAACTCATGCACCAGAATGACGCTGCTAAACACGAGCAGCGATGCCAGCCCGGTCAGCAATGCAGTCATAGGCACCTCACAAGTAAAGTATTGGACGTAGAGCTGTAGGGGCCGGGCATGCCCGGCCCGCGCGTGTATGGCAGGCAGGAGTCTGCCGGAAAGCTGAGGGCCGCACATGTGCGGCCCCTACCGGGCAGTTCCAATCAGATATGCGCCTCCACATAAGCGCGGGCCATGCGGTCACACTCGTGGACGTCGGCAAGCGTGTAGTCGCCGCCGAAGGAATCACTGTCGACGATGCCCTCGACCAGGCGGCCAATGTCCAGGAAGCCGATCTCGTCGCGCAGGAAGTGCGCAACGGCGGCCTCGTTCGCACCGTTGGCGGCGCAGGGGGCCAGACCGCCCTTGCGGATAGCCTTTTTGCAGGCTTTGAGGCAACGGAAGGTCTCGTCGTCCGCCGTTGCAATGCTCAGCTTGGTCAGCGCGGTGAAGTCCAGCTCCGGCACGGGGCTGGGCAGGCGCTCGGGCCAGGTCAGCGCATACTGGATGGGAATGCGCATGTCGGGCACACCGAGCTGCGCAATGATCGAATGATCCGCAAACTGCACGGCGGAGTGGATGATGCTCTCACGCTGGACGACGATCTGAATCTTATCCTCGGGCAGACCGAACAGCCACGCGGCCTCGATCAGTTCCAGACCCTTGTTCATCAGGGTCGCAGAATCAATCGTGATTTTGGCGCCCATATTCCAGTTCGGGTGCTTGAGCGCGTCAGCCTTCGTCTTGGTGCGCAGCTGCTCGGTGGTCATACCGAAAAACGGGCCGCCGGAGGCCGTCAGCAGGATCTTCTCCAGCGTTTTGGCGCTGTGCTGATCCTGCAAGCACTGGAAAATAGCGCTGTGCTCGCTGTCCACGGGCAGCAGGTGGACGCCGTGCTTTTTGACAGCATCGGTCACAAGATGGCCGCCTGTGACAAGGCTTTCTTTGTTGGCCAGCGCCAGATCGTGGCCGCTCTCAATCGCGGCCAGCGAGGCGTCGAGGCCCGCAATGCCGACAACGGCGTTCAGCACCGTGCCCGCGCCGTCCATACAGGCCAGCGCGCGCAGTCCTTCCGCGCCCTTGAGCAGCTTCGGCGCGTCGGCCTGCCCGGCCAGCGCGGCGGAGAGCTTGTCAAACGCGGCGGGGTCGGTGACGGCGACGTACTTCGGGTGGAACTCCGCAATCTGCGCCAGCAGCTTATCGACGCTGGAATTGGCGGACAGGCCGAACACCTCATAGCCGTGCATACGGCAGACGTCCAGGCTCTGGGTGCCGATGGAACCCGTGGAGCCCAAAAGTGTGATGACTTTACTCATTTTTACGATTCCTCACAGCAGATAGAAGAAGTAGCGTACCGCGATGGAAACAAAAGGCGCGATGAACATGACGCTGTCAAAGCGGTCCAGAATGCCGCCGTGCCCCGGGAAGATCGTGCCGTAATCCTTGATGCCGACCTGGCGCTTGACGGACGACGCGAACAGGTCACCCAGAATGCCCAGCACCGATGCCACGGCACCCATGCCCAGCAGCACCAGATAATGCTTCGGCTGCACCTGAATGCTGATGACGTTGTATTTGGCCGACAGCAGCGAGTAGACGAGCGTCAGCACACAGCCCGCAGCCATGCTGCCCAGCACGCCGCCCACAGCGCCCTCCACGGTCTTGTGGGGGCTGACGATAGGAGCCAGCTTGTGCCTGCCGAACGCACGGCCCGCAAAGTAGGCCGCGGTGTCGCCGCCCCAGGCAAAGCAGAGGATCAGCAGAATGAAATAAATCGCGTCATAGCGATATTCTGCGAAGGGCAGCATCCGCTTTAAGTGGATGAGCGAGTAGAAGCAGAACGTGATGACGCCCGAGAAGTAGACAAACCCCGTCAGCTTACCGAAATCCAGTGTTTTGACGTGAGCGATCTGACAGACGTTGTAGAACAGCACCGTCAAAAAGGCCGCGGGCAGCAGCAGGCCGCGCACCATCTGCAATGTGCTCAGCATGACCAGCAGCGTCAGCGGCACAGCGGCGGCATAGAGATACCACTGCTTTTTGCCAAAGCCCATAGCGGAAAAAACCTCATGGATGGCAATCAGGCAGACGGCACTTAATACCAAGTCAAACAGGAAGGTGTCAAAAAACGCCAGCACAACGGCCAAAACGCCCAGGCCGACAGCGGCGGTGATGATGCGGGTCTTCATAAACGGTGGTTTCCTTTCGCGGAATCGTTTTATTCAATGATGCAATAACAGCCTATGCGGGCGTGTCGCATGACATGCCCGCACAGGCTATCGTTCATGGAGAGATCAGACCTCCATGATTTCCTTGTTCTTGTCGGCGCAGGTGTCGTCGATCAGCTTGACATATTTGTCGGTCAGCTTCTGGGTCTCTTCCTCCAGCTTCTTCTGGTCGTCCTCGGTGAGCTCGCCGGCCTTCTTCATGGCCTTGAACTTGTCCATGGCGTCGCGGCGGATGTTGCGCACGGCAGTCTTGGCGTCCTCGCCCTGCTTCTTGACATCCTTGGTCAGCTGCTTGCGGCGCTCCTCGGTGGGGGCCGGGAACACCAGACGGATGACCTGGCCGTCATCAATGGGGTTGATGCCGATGTCGCTGGTCTGGATGGCCTTGGAGATGGGCTTGAGCATCGAGCGGTCCCACGGGGAGATGGTCAGGATGCGGGCCTCGGCGACGGCGACAGCCGCGATCTGCTGGATGGGCGTGGGGCTGCCGTAGTAATCGACCGTGACCTTGTCCAGAATGGCGGGGTTGGCGCGGCCTGCGCGGATGGAGGCCAGCTCATGGATGAGGTGGTTGACACTGGCATTCATTTTTTCTTCATAGGGTTTCGTCGTGCTGCTCATAATGAAATTCTCCTTATTTTAAGATAGTATAGGGGGAAAATATGAATTTTTCAATTTGTGCTTTTGCGTCTTATTCCCTGACCAGGGTACCGACGCTTTCGCCCTTGACAGCCTTGGCAATGTTGGCGGGCTGGCCCAGATCGAACACGAGGATGGGCAGACCGTTGTCGCGGCAGAGGGTCGCGGCGGTGGAGTCCATGACGGCCAGGCGCTCATCCAACACGCGGGTGAAGGTCAGCGTGTCGTAGCGCACGGCGTCGGCGTACTTGTGGGGGTCCTTGTCATAGACGCCGTCGACCATCGTGGCCTTGAACATGGCGTCCGCGCCGATCTCCAGCGCGCGCAGGGCGGAGGCCGTGTCGGTGGAGAAGATCGGGTTGCCGGTGCCGCCGCCGAACACTACGATCTTGCCGCTTTCCAGCGCGGCAATGGCCTTGTCGCTCGTGAAGCACTCGGCGACCTGCGGCATGAAGGAGCTGGTCATGACGACGGCGTCCACGCCCTGCTGGCGCAGCGCGTCCTTGACAGCCAGCGCGTTCATAACGGTGGCCAGCATACCGATCTTGTCGGCGTCCATACGGTCCATTTTGCCGCTGGAGCGTCCGCGCCAGAAGTTGCCGCCGCCCACGACGATGCCGATCTGGGCACCGAGGTCGTGCGCAGCCTTGATGCCCGCGCAGATGGAGGCGATGGTCTCCTCATCAAAGCCCGTGCCCTTGGGGCCGGACAGAGCCTCGCCGCTGACCTTCAGAAGAATACGTTTATACTGAATTGCCATAAAAAACACCACCTGTAGTTATTTTGGCGGTCTGCTGTGCCGTGCAGGCATAGTAAACCATTCTCTTTGTATAACATTTTACAATAATTTGGGCTTAAAGTAAAGCGGTGTGGAAAAAAAATGGGGCTGCCTGTCTCCTTAAAGCCTTCCCCTGTGGGGAAGGTGGCCCAGCAGGGCCGGATGAGGGGCAGGTTTGCCACAGCGATCCGTTTACGGGCAGCAGAGGCAAGGTTTCCCCTCATCAGTCAGCAGGCGGGGCCGCTGACAGCTTCCCCCGAGGGGGAAGCCATGCAGCAAAAAAGCGCCGCCCCCTTCCAAGAACAGCGCTTTTACTTACTGCATCGAAGTATCCGCTACCAGAGCCGCCAGCTCCCGGCGTATCAGTCTGCGGCGGTTCTGCCGGTCAGCGAGACGCTCGGTGGGCGAGGTCAGCACCATGCCGTCGAGCGGCGGCGCGGCGGGCAGCGTGAACTGCAAGCTCATACCCGGCCCCTCCCCTACGGTCAGCGCCCAGCCCATGGCGCTTGTGTAAGCGGCAACCAGCGGCAGGCCCAGCCCGCCCGCGTGGAGCAGACGTTCGCTCCATTGCCCCTCGGTCAGCAGGGCGGCGGCATCGGGCGGCAGACCCGGGCCGTTGTCCCTGTAGCAGAGCCGACCCGGCGTGCAGAGCAGCATAATGTGCGCCGCACGGTCCGCGGCCAGTGTGTTGGAGACAAGGTTCGTCAGCAGACCGTTGAGCAGCGAGACATCCCCCGTCGTAGGCAGCACGTCCAGCCCGTCGGCCTGCAGCGTCACGGTAAAGGGCAGCGCGTACTGCGCGGCCTCCTCCTGCAAAATACTGCAAAATTCCCGCAGCTGCCCCAGCAGGTCGATGGGCTGCGGCACACAGGTGCCGTGCAGCAGCGCCGCCGTGGCGGCATCCGACGCCTGGTCCCCCAGCCGCCGCAGGCAGATCAGCTGCGTCTGCAATTCCTCGAGCAGCGGCATCAGCTCGGCACGCTCTGCCGGGTTTACCGCGTGCTGCAAGCGGTCCTGCAATACCTCAAAGGCGTTCTCCATGCTGTCAAACGAGCGCCGGAACCGCCCGCGCAATCCCCCGCGCAAGGCCAGCAGTGCTGTATCCTCGTTCCTTCTGTCCATGGAAAACGCCTTCTTTCCTAATTTATACAGTCGGTTCCAGTCGGCGGCGCAGCTCCTTGAGCAGCCCCTCAAACAGCTGCCCGTTGGAGAGCACGCCGTTTTCCGGGCGGCCGCAGCGCAGGCAAAGCCCGCGGTACGGCTCCGCACCGCGCTTGGACATACCCGCCGACATCCGGTTCAGCGCCGAGGTCACAGTGCCGATCTCTATGTTCTCCTCCGACGCGACATACTGCTGCAAATCGCCGATCTTCTGCGGGCGCTCCGCGTACAGCGCGTAGAGCAGCATCCGTTCGGCATAGCGGTAGCCGTTCAGTGTGGACCGTGCGCCGAAGTCATCCAGCACATCCTCACAGCAGCGGCGCAGGTGGTAGAGCCGATGCTCGTCGTCCGTTGTGCCCATGCGGTAGATCTCATCGAAAAGATTCTTCATCCCGTAGGGGCGCAGCATGATCCGGTACTGGGCAAACAGGCCCAGCGCCTTGCGCGCAGCGGTTTCCTCCGGCACGGGCACCAGCACAAGGACTGCCGGCTCCGGGTCCGGCTGCATCGTGCTGATCTCCTGCAAGACCTGCGTCACGGACGGCTTGGTCAGCAGGGCGTCGAGCACAAGCACCTGCGGGCGAAGGCCGCCGTGCAGCAGCTCCAGTACCTCCTGCCCCGTCGATGCAATGGCCGCGGCGCGAACCTCGTCCCCATGGGTCCGGGCGAACAGCCGCATGGAATCGCGATCCATGCGGGAGCTGAATGCAAACAGTGCCACCACGGCGGAGGTCCGGGGCAGCCTGAGCGCCTCTCTCTGCTTTTGTCCGGCCTCTTCCGAACGGTCATGCAGCAACACCGCCATGTCAGCCCACCTTCGATCCACAGAGGTCATGCAGTACCGCGGAGGTATGCGCAGGCTCCACGGCGTTTTCGTACAGGAAACGGGTCAGCATCCCCGCGCGCTCCTCCTCTATCTCACACAGCATACACGCCGCTGCCCGTGCCCCGTCGCGCTGGACAGTGATGACAAACGCATCCGCCTCCTGTGTCAGCGTATAGGTCACGGTTCCGGCGCATTGCAGGTCATCCAGCGCAGAAAGCTCCCGCCGGTAGCTTGCAATCAGCTTGCCTTCCATAAGGTTTCCTCCCCACATAGGTTGAATTCTTGTACCTTTAATGAGAATACTATAATTCAACCCACGCGCAGGATTCAATCCACATTGCCTATACGTTTTTATACGGGCACTGCAAGATTTGTACCATTATAGCACTATATAAAGAGAAGCGCAAGATGCAGGCGGAATTGCACCTGTTACAATATAAATTCGTATGTTACAGGATATGTCCGGCGCTTGCAAACAAAATCTGCATTACCCCCTTGACTTTTTGGCAGAAAAGAGGTACACTTATCAAGTCGAAATGACATGGGCCTGTAGCTCAGTTGGGAGAGCGTTCGGTTCGCATCCGAGAGGTCAAGGGTTCGAATCCCTCCAGGTCCACCATATTGTGCAAATCCGAACTCAATCTTCTTCGTGAAGCATTGTTTCGGGTTTGTTTTTGTTTTAGAGGATGCGGATCCGTCCGCATCCTCTTTTTTTGTGTATCCGGTATAGCCTGGCGCGGCGCGGCTGTTCCTCTCTGATGTTTGCTTTTTAACGGGCGGTATTGACTTTTGCTGTGCAAATAGTTATAATTAGAACTGTTCTATTTGAGCCTTGCAAGGGAGTGATGCAGTTGCTGCCCATATTGAGCTACGTACAGCACTACAAAAAGTACCATGCAGCGCGGTTTGAAGCTGCTTCCGTACAGTACGGGCTGAACCTGCTGGAAATTGACATCCTGCTGTTTCTGCACAACAATCCAGACTGCCGCACGGCCAGCGACATCTGCCGCTACCGCGGTCTGGCAAAATCCAATGTATCGGCGGCGGTGGAGCGGCTGCGCGCACGCGGCGTGCTGACGGTCTCCCCTGCGCCGGACAACCGCCGCCAGCGGCTGCTGGGCTTTGCACCCGATGCCCTGCCGATGGTCGCGGTACTGGCGGACATCCAGCGCTGCAGCTTGGAGCCGCTGTTTGCGGGCTTTACGGCGCAGGAGCAGCAGACGCTGCAGGACTATCTGCGCCGCATGGATGCAAACCTCATGCGGGAGCTGAACAAGGAGTAAGAATATGACCTATCTGGTAGCATTCATCGTCTGCTTTATTGCGGGCATCGGCGCGGGACTGGGCACAGGCTTTGCGGGTATGAGCGCCGCGGCGGTCATCAGCCCGATGCTCATTACTTTTTTGGGGATGGACCCCTACATGGCCGTGGGCATTGCGCTGGCCAGCGACGTGCTGGCGAGTGCGATCTCTGCCTACACCTACGGCAAAAGCGGCAACCTGGACATTAAAAACGGCGCGGTCATGATGGCGTCGGTGCTCTGCTTCACGCTGGTTGGCAGCTATGTGGCCAGCCTCGTGCCCGGCACAACGATGGGCGGTTTCTCAACGTTCATGACGCTGCTGCTGGGCGTCAAGTTCATCGTGCGGCCCGTCATGACGACCAAGAGCGCGATGAACGCCGTTAGCGTACAGAAGCGGTTCGCGCAGTCGCTGCTCTGCGGCGCGGGCGTGGGCTTTATCTGCGGGTTCATCGGCGCGGGCGGCGGCATGATGATGCTGCTGCTTTTGACCTCCGTGCTGGGCTATGAGCTGAAAACTGCCGTCGGAACGAGTGTTTTTATCATGGCATTCACGGCCTTCACCGGTTCTGTCAGCCATTTTGCGATTGGCGGTGTACCGGATCTGTTCTGCCTGATCTGCTGTGTGCTGAGCACGCTGCTCTGGGCGCGCATTGCCGCCAAGTTCGCAAACAAGGCCGAGCCCGCCACGCTGAACCGCGCGACAGGCGTCGTGCTGGTCGTGCTGGGCGCGGCGATCCTGGCGGTGAATTATTTGTAATTTCTAAGGCTTCCCCCGAGGGGGAAGCCACGCAACCAACAAACAACAAAGCCGAGCAGTTTTTACGCTGCTCGGCTATTCTTATGCCTTCTTAGCCTCCCCCTTCCGGGAAGACGACGAACAAGCCGCCCTCGCGCACCCACTTGGCTGCGGCAGGATGCTTTTCCGCAAAGGTATTCCAAAGCTGCATGACAGCCCTTCCTGTCAGCTGTTGCGCAGGCGGCTTTCCAGCTGCGCGTTGAGGATGATGTTTTTAACGGCCTCGACGATGACCTTCAGCAGACCGATGACCCAAAAGCCCTTTGCCTCCAGCACGATGCCGTCCACCATGCCCATGCTGATGGCACCGTTGGTCATCTTGGCCAGCGCGCGCAGCGGCATGTTGTACTGGAACATCACGTTCAGGTTCGGCTTGCCGCGCTTGTAGCTGGCGTTCAGCAGCATCGTGAGCACAGCCCAGACCAGCCAGCACAGCGGGCTGCGGCTGTGGTTCAGCTCACCCAGAGTCATGTTGCAGTCAATTTTGACGGTATCCGCCGGGATGGGGCGGCCCAGCAGAATCTCCCACTCGTCATCGGGCACGCGCTGCACCTTGCCGCTGGTGTAGTGCGGCAGCGCCTTGCCCGCGTATGGGTTCGGTGCGCTCGTACCGTTCACCTCAACGGCGGCGTAGCCGGTGCCGTGCTCGTTGCTCTCGGCATCCCAGTAGCCCTCTGCGTCGGCGGTCTCGTACCACTTGTAGCCGATGTAGATGCCCTCGGCGTAATCGACATAGGAAACCTGCTCATAGGTGTAGGGTGTGTCAAGGTTTCCGTTCGTCGTGCCGTCTGCCGGGTAGAGGCCGTCGGCGGCGCTGTACTTACCGACACCCTCCATACCGGCGTTCGCATAGCTGGCGGCGGTGGTCAGGTCATAAGCCCAGGTATCGGCGGTACGCCCGCTGGGTTCGCGGTCACCCCACAGCACTTCGGGCACGGCAGTCGCGCCCTCGGAGCCGGACAGACCGGCAATCAGGCAGGCATCAATGCCGGGGATCGTCTCGATCTGGCCCAGCTCCATGACGTTGGTGGAGTTGATGAGCACAACCACATGGGCGTAATTTGCGCCGACGTAGTTCAGCAGATCCTCTTCCTCGGTGGTCAGCTCCAGCATCGTGCGGGTGTCGTCAACAACGATGTCGCCGCCCTTCTCGGTGCGCTTGTACTGCTGCTTGGTAGCGTCGTTGCTCTCGCCCGCCAGACGCCCGATCACGACAACAGCCGTATCGGAGAAGCTCTTGGCGTTGTCCAGCATCGACTGTGTATAGTAGGTCTGGTTGTTGATGTCAGGCTCATACAGGTGGCCGGACTGCTCGGGCCAGGCGCTCAGGGTGCGGGTGTACTCGCGGCCATCCTGGAAATCCTTGTACATGTCGGTCAGCTCTGTGTTGTACGCAACGCCGTAGGCAGTCAGCGCGGCCAGCAAATCGGTGTTGACGCCGGACACGCCGCCGGAGCCGGAACCGCCGCCCAGCCAGGCAGTGGAGGCCCAGCCAAAGACGTTGATCTTCTTGTTGTCAGCGGCCAGCGGCAGGGTGTTGTCGTTGTTCCGGACAAGGACAGTTCCCTCGGCCTCGACATCAGCGGCCAGCGCTTCCGCCTTGACCTTGGTGTCGGCAATTTCAGCGTCGGAATAGTGGCCGCTGGGTGCGCCGATGGCGCCTTCTTTGTGCAAATTGCGGCATAGTAAAAAAGCCTTCCCCTGTGGGGGAAGGTTGACGCCGCTACAGGGGTGAGCATGGCAGCCGCCGCAAGGCTCCCGGGTCGATGACGAGCATCGATTCCTAACTACTTCTGCGGCAGCAAAATCCGCACCGTGAACCACTCATTCTCCCAGTGCAGGGTCAGCGTGCCGCCGTGGGCCTCGGCGGCAGCGCGGACGCTCTTCAAATCGTAGCCGCCGTGGTTGCTGCGGGCGGGCAGGCCGTCGGGGCCAAGCTCCACGGGGTCAGCGCAGTAGTTCTCAAACCGCAGCATCACAAAGCCGTTCTGCGCGTAGATGGCAGCCCGGATCAGCCGCTTCTCGGGGTCCGGCTCGGTCAGCACACTCTCGGTGGCGTTGTCCAGCACCGTGCCCACAATCGTGCAGATCTCCCCTGTCGTCAGAAAGTGCAGCAGCGTACCGTCCGCCACACAGGTCAGATTGATGCCGTGCTGCTGGCAGTAGAGCGTTTTCGCCGTCAGCAGCGTGTCCAGCACAGGGTTGCCGGTCTTGTTCTCGGCCTCGTACCGACGGATGCCGCTCTCCATCTCGGCCAGCGCGGCGTCCTGCTTGGCCTGGTCGCGCTCGGCACGGATGGCCGCGATCTGCATTTTCAGCTCATGATAGCGGCGGTTGATAAGGCGGATGTTCTCCTTGCTCTGCCTGTACTGCTCATACTGGCGGCGCAGGACATTGTCCATGGCCGTCAGCTCGCTGTGCAGTGCGGCCTCGCGCAGCTGCTCGTGCTGGACCGTCAGGATCAGCACGCCCGCCATATCCACCAGCGTGCGGATGTAGAAAATGCTCATCACGCTCATCGTGACACCGTTGTCGGAGATAAAGCTCAGATTGCTGACCGCAAACGCCGTGACCGCCATGACGACAGCCATCAGCGTCGCCGCTGCGGTAATGGTCAGCCGCGTGGGCGCAGCGTGGCGGCGCTCAAACCAATACAAAAAGCCGTAGATCGCTGTGTAGACCGCCGCCAGCAGCAGTACTGAAAGCGGTGCTGTAGCCCGCTGCTGCGGCCAGAGTACGCAGTGGAGCTGCCACTCCACGCTGGCGGCCAGCTCCGCCAAAATGAACGCGCGGGCGCAGCTGTAACCGGCTTCCAGTAAATTCATCTCACGCGTGCCCCACAGATACAGGTACAGCCACGCGATGGCCGCGACCATGCAGGGCAGCCACCACGCCAGCGGCACACTGCCGGTAAGCTGCAAAAACACGCCCAGCTCCGCGGCCCACCCCGCCGTGGCAGCATAGGTCACAGGCTTTGCAGCGCGGGGCGGCGCGGCCTGCGCGTAGACCAGCACGGCAAGAACCTCTGCCAGCGCCGTGTACAGCCGCGGGATGTCCGGCAGCGTCATCATGCGCCCTCACCCCCGATGTAGTCCGCCAGCGCGGCCAGAAACGCCCTGCGCTTGGGGCGGCTGATCTGCGGCTCATGCGGGCCGACCTGCACCGTGTTCTGCTGCACGCCCGACACCTGCGCGAGCTTCACAAGATAGCCGCTGTTACGCCGCGCAAACAGACGGCCCGCCAGTTTTTCCTCCAGCGCCTTCAGCGCGCCGGGTGCGGAGAAGTCGCCGTCCTCGGTGTAAAAATGGAAGCGGTGGCCCTCACTCTCGATATAATAAATCGCAGCAGCGTCCAATCGGCGCATGCCGCCGTCCACCGGCACAGCCAGATAATGCCGCGTCCGCTTGGCCAGCTGGTTCACAGCCTTTTGCAGCTGCTGCGAGAACGCAAAGTACGGCACAGACTTGAGTACGTAATCCAACGCACCGACGGCGTACCCCTTGATGGCATACTGCGCCATGTTCGTAATAAAAATCAGCAGCACATCGCTGTCCAGCTCGCGGATACGGCGGGCAGTCTCCATACCGTCCAGATGCTGCATCTCTACGTCAAGAAAAATTATGTCGTAGACCGGGCGGTAGTCCTCAAGGATTTCGACGCCGTCGGTGAACATTGTCACCTCAAACTGGGTGCCATACTGCCGCGTGTAGCGCTGCACATACCCCGCCAGCTGCTCCCGAACGGCGGCCTCATCCTCTACGATTGCAATGCGGGTCATCCGCAGTGCCTCCCCTTCTGTTTTTTCTTTAGTATAGCATATTGCCGCGGTGCATGGCAACAAGAATGACCCTCCCGAGCCGTTTGCGGCTGTTGTTGCATCCCCGGGAGAATGGATGAATTTCTCCCCTACTCCCCTACAAAACAAAAAGAGCCGCTGACTTGGGTCGAAGTCAGCGGCAAAACGAAAGCACTCACACAAAGCGGCAATCATTATGAAAAAAGCCTTACGTTTCCGTAAGGCTATTTTTGGTGCAAAGTTTGCCAACAAAGCCGAACCCGCCACCCTGAACCGTGCCACCGGCGTGGTGCTGGTGATGCTGGGCGTTGCCATTCTGGCCGTCAATTATTTATAAGCACCGTAAAAGGGGCCGCAGCCAAAATTGGCTGCGGCCCCTTATTTTGTCAGGCGGTTACGCCTGTTTTGCCTCCCCTTCCGGGAAGATGATTTTGTTGACGAAGAAGAATATCACCATCGAGATACCGCCGTTCAACACAGTAGTGCCGATGTTGTAGATGAAGTCCGGCACCAGCAGGCCTGCCACCGCCACCCAGATGCAGTTGATGGAGTTGACGATGCAGGTGATGATGCAGAACGCCACCACATACCAGGCAATCTGCTTGGCCAGATTGCCCTTGCTGCGGAACACGAAACTGCGCTGAATCGGAAAGTTGATGCACTCGCCGATGACCATTGCCACCATATAGGCACAAAAGTACGGCAGACCGCCGTGGGCGGAGTCATACCCCAGAATGTTCCACTGGAAGGTCTCGCCGAAAAGCGTCACCGGGATGCCCGGCCAGCCGAAGTCCACCACCGGCAGGCCGCTGAACGCGGCAGGCAGGAACTGCAGCAGCAGATACTTGAATACGGTAATCAGGTTGGATACGATGACGAACAAACCGCCCTCGCGCACCCACTTGGCAGTGGCCGGGTGCTTGGCCGCAAAGCTATTCCAAAACTGCATGGTCTGCTCCTATTCAGCTGTTGCGCAGCCGGCCTTCCAGCTGCGCGTTGAGAATCACGTTCTTGACCGCTTCCACAATGACACGGCACAGGCCGATAATCCAGAAGCCCTTGGCCTCCATCACGATGCCGTCCACCATGCCCATGCTGATGGCGCCGTTGGTCATCTTGGCCAGAGCGCGCAGCGGCATATTGTACTGGAACATCACGTTCAGGTCCGGCTTGCCTCTCTTGTAGCTGGCCGTCAGCAGGGTGTGCAGTACCAGCCAGACCAGCCAGCAAATGGGGCTGCGGCTGTGGTTAAGCTCACCCAGCGTCATATTGCGGTCGATGCGGACCTTGTCCTCCGGGATGAGGCAGCCCATCAGGGTCTCCCACTCGGCATCGGGTACGCTCTGCACCTTGCCGCTTTCGTAGTGGGGCAGGCTCTTGCCCGCGTAGGGGTTGGGGGCCTCGGTGTCGGCCACCTCCACAACAGCCGTCAGGCGGATGTCAGCGGAGGAAGCGCCCACGCGGATTTCGTAGCTGCCGCCCTCAACTTCCCAACTGTCGGTCTTGGTGTTCCAGTAACGGAACGCCTTGTCGTCCAGCGTCAGGGTCACGGTCTTGCTCTCCCCTGCAGCCAGCTGCACCTTGGCAAAGGCCTTCAGCTCCTGCGCGGGGCGGAACACCTTCGCGTCCGGCTTGGCAATGTACAGCTGCACAATCTCGGCACCGGCACGGTTGCCGGTGTTCTTTACGGTCAGGGTCACGCTGTGGGCGTCTGCCTTCAGGTCAGAGTAGGCAAAGTTCGTGTAGCTCAGGCCGTAGCCGAAGGGGAACGCCACCGGCACGCCCGCGGTCTGGTAGTAGCGGTAGCCCACGTACAGCCCCTCACGGTACTGCACGGTGCGGCCCTTGCCCGCAAAGTTGTCCTTGGCGGGGGTGTGCTCATAGGCGTTGGCCCAGGTTTCCGCCAGCTTGCCGCTGGGGTTGACCTTGCCGGTCAGCACATCGACCATAGCGCCTGCACCGGCCTGACCGCCCAGTGCGCCGTAAACCAGCGCCTTGCAGTGGGTCAGCCACGGCGTTTCCAGCGATGCACCCGCGCTGAGCACGACCACGGTGTTGGGGTTTGCCTGCTGTACAGCCTGCAGAAGCTCAATCTGGTTGTCCGCCAGCTTCATATCGGCGCGGTCCAGACCCTCGCTCTCCTTGATTTCATCAAGGCCCAGGCAGAGCAGAACCACGTCCGCCTTGGCAGCCAGCGCGGCGGCCTCAGCCTTCTTAGCGGCATCGGGCTTGCCCTGCCGGTCAAAGCCGGTGGCAAAGCCAACGCTGTTCAAGCCGCTTTCCTTGAGACATTCGAGGAAGGTGTCCACCTTGATGGAGTTGACCGCACTGGAGCCTGCGCCCTGATAGCGGGGTGTCTCGGCAAAGTCACCGATAACGGCCACGCGGGCACCGGCGGCCAGCGGCAGCAGTCCTTCCTCGTTCTTGAGCAGGACGGTGCTCTCTGCGGCAGCGCGGCGGGCCAGCGCATGGTGGGCGTCGGCGTCAAACTCACGGCTGTGATTTTCCACAGCGGCGTGGGTGTCAAAAACCAACGTCAGCAGCTCATCCAGACGGGCGTCAACGTCCGCCTCGGTGATTTTGCCGGTCTCCACGGCCTTCAGCAGCTCGCGGACGGCATCCCCGCCGGGGGCGGGCATTTCCAGCGTAGAGCCGTTCTTTACGCCCAGCGCATGGTCATTGCTGCCGCCCCAGTCGGTGACAACCGCGCCGTCAAAGCCCCAGTCCTTGCGCAGGATATCCTGCAGCAGATGGGCGTTCTCGTTGGCGTAGGTGCCGTTGATGAGGTTGTAGCTGGACATAATGGTTTTGGGATGTGCCTCTTTGACAACAATCTCAAAGCCGGTCAGGTACAGCTCGCGCAGGCTGCGCTCGTCCACCACGGAGTCGGACGCCATACGGCGCAGCTCCTGGCTGTTGACGGCGAAATGCTTGGGACAGGCGGAGATACCCTCGGACTGGATGCCGCGCACATAGCCTGCGGCCATCTTGCCGGAGAGGTAGGGATCCTCGGAGAAATACTCAAAGTTGCGGCCGCAAAGCGGGCTGCGCTTGGTGTTTAGGCCGGGGCCCAGCAGGACGGAGACCTCCTGTGCGGCGGCCTCCTCCCCCATTGCCTGACCGACCTGCTCGCCGAGGGCGGGGTCCCAGCTGCAGGCCACGGTGGCCGCAGTGGGGAAACAGGTTGCGGGTACGCTGGGGTTCAGCCCCAAATGGTCCGCAGCCCCGGCCTGCTTGCGCACACCGTTGGGGCCGTCGGACAGGGTAATGGAAGGAATACCCGCCTTTTTATACCCCCGGGTGGTAAAGACCGTCTCGCCGGAGAGCAGTGCGCATTTTTGTTCAAGGTTCAGTTGTTGGATGATTTCTGCGTTTTTCAAGGGTAGGCACTCCTTTTTTATTAGGCAATACCGCGCAATTTCAAGTCACGGTCATGCACTTGCATTGTGCGGTATTGCGGGGGTTATTTTTATGCGTTCTTGTTTTCGTCTCTGGCGGCCTTGGCGGCCTTGTACAGCTTGACATCACGGACAATGCCGCGGATCGCCAGTGCAAACAGTGCCACGGCAACAAGGTCAATCAGCGCAACAAGGTGACGCCAGCCGAGCACAGCGGGCTTAAAGTCGTGGCGCAGCGCGGCGGTATCGCCGATACTCTCGGCATAGTCACGGTTGGTCACGCAGACATGCAGGTACATGTAGAGGGTTTCCTTGGCGGCACGGCGCAGTGCCTGCAGATAGCTGTTGGAGCCGGTCTCAAAGGCCATCTTGCCGCCGATGAAGCCAGCCATCCACAGGCTGCCGCCTGCGCGCAGGGCTTGGTCACCGTTCATATAGCTGTGATGGTCGCAGTAGTCGGTAATCACAGCGCCGTCAAAGCCCCACTCGTCACGCAGGATGCCGGTCAGCAGCGCCTCGCTGCCGCCAGTCCAAACAGCGCCGATACGGTTGTAGCTGCTCATCAGGCCGACAGCGTCATAGTCCTCGACCAGCATCTGGAAGGGACGCAGATAGATCTCACGCAGAGCCTGCTCGGTCATCCACGTGTAGACAGAATCACGGTAGATGCCGCTTTCACCGTCATTGCAGATAAAGTGCTTGACGTAGGTGTAGACACCAGCGTCATTGGCGCCATGCACGGTGTTGCCGCAGATGACGCCGGACAGCAGGCTGTCCTCGGAATAATACTCGTAGTTACGGCCGTTGAAGGGGCTGCGGTGCATATTGGTGGCAGGCGCATACCAGCCGGTATAGCCGTTCTGCAAAGCCTGCGTGCCGATGGTGCGGCCCTCCTCCTGGGCCAGTTCGCCGTTCCACGTCTGGGCCAGCGTGCTGGAGCTCGGGAAGCCGGTGCCAGCGCCCATACCGGTGAAGCCGCCAATCTGGGAGGGGCCGTCAGCGTCCTTGCTCTTGGTCTTGCCGACGCTCTTGAGCTCGGCCAGACCGCCGTAGGCGTTGATGTACATATTTTCCATCTCGTCCACGGTCAGCTCATCGAGCAGCGCATCCCACTGCGGGTCATTGAAGTCAGCGCCCAGCTGGAAGCCGAGGTCTGTGGTCTTGCCGTTGTCCTCAATCTTCAGGCCGTTGTTGGCACCGGTGGTGATGGCCTCGTCGGCCTCATTGATGTAGCCGTCTGCCATGTCAGCGGTGTAAAGGTTCAGCGCCTTGACGTTGTCGGTCATAGCGCGGCTGGGGGTGTTGGTCTTGGGGAAGGTGCCCGCAAAGTCAGCGCGGGTCATGTAGGTGATGTTCTGGTTGGAGTCGCTGCCGTCCAAGCTGACGCCGTCAATGGCATCGCTACCGGTGAACTTGTTGGAAACCGGGTTGCCGGTGACGGTGTCCTCGGCATACTGGACGTTGGCAGGCAGGTTGCAGGTAATGGTTGCGGCGGCGTCATCGTCCACATCGTGGGCATCGTGGCGCACGGTAAAGATGTAATCGCCTGCGTCCAGCTCATAGCCGGTAAAACCGTTGTGGTTGGCGTCATAGGCGTCATAGCTGGCCATATCGGAGACCGGGATGGTCAGCGTGACCTCCTCGCTCTCGCCGGGCTGCAACTCCTTCGTCTTGGCGAACGCGCCCAGCTCCACGCTGGACTTTTCAATCTCGCCTGCAATATAGGGTGCGGTGTAGTAGAGCTGCACAACATCCTTGCCGGCGCGGTCGCCGGTGTTGGTGACGGTGACCTTCACGGTCACATCGCCGTCCTTCGTCAGGGTGGCACCGTTGACGGAGGCATCGGTCACCTTCCAATCAAAGCTGGTGTAGCTCAGGCCGTAGCCGAAGGGATACTGCACAACGGCGTCATAGCCGGTGCCGTGCTCGTTGGAAACGCCGTCCCAGTAGCCCTCGGCGTCAGCGGTCTCGTACCATTTGTAGCCGATGTAAATGCCCTCGGCGTAATCTACATAGGAGACCTGCTCATAGGCATCGTAGGTATCGAGGTTGCCGCTGACGGTGCCGTCCGCCGGGTACAGACCCTCGGCATCGGCATAAGCGCCCACGCCCTCCATACCGGCGTTGGCATAACTGGCGGCTGTGGTCAGATCATACGCCCAGGTGTCAGCGGTGCGACCGCTGGGTTCTTTGTCGCCCCACAGCACGGCGGGGATGGCGGTTGCGCCCTCGGAGCCGGACAAACCGGCAATCAGGCAGGCATCCACGCCGGGGATGGTCTCAATCTGGCCCAGCTCCATAACGTTGGTGGAGTTGATGAGCACTACCACATGGGCGTAGTTGGCACCGACGTAGGTCAGCAGATTTTCTTCCTCGGTGGTCAGCTCCAGCATTGTGCGGGTGTCGTCCACCACAATGTCGCCGCCTTTTTCAGTGCGCTTGTACTGCTGCTTGGTGGCGTCGTTGCTCTCGCCTGCCAGACGGCCGATGACGACCACGGCGGTATCGGAAAAGCGCTTGGCGTTGTCGAGCATCGACTGGGTGTAGTAGGTGGTGTTGCTGATGTCAGGCTCGTACAGGCGGCCGGATTGCTCGGGACGGCTCTTCAGCGTTTTGGCGTATTCACGCCCGGGCTGGAAGTCCTTGTACATATCGGTCAGCTCGGTGTTGTACTCAATGCCGTAAGTAGTCAGGGCGGCCAGCAGATCGGTGTTGACGGCGTTCACGCCGCCGGAGCCGGAGCCACCGCCCAGCCATGCGGTGGAGGCCCAGCCGAACACGTTGACCTTTTTGTTGTCAGCGGCCAGCGGCAGGGTGTTCTCGTTGTTCTGCACCAGAACCGTGCCCTCAGCCTCCACGTCCGCGGAGAGTGCCTCTGCCTTTACTTTGGTGTCTGCAATTTCCGCGTCAGAATAATGACCGCTTGGTGCGCCGATAAAGCTGTCGATAATCGTTGCCATCGTGGACAGCACATAGGTGCCTACCAGAACCGCAACCAACAGAATCACGGACAGCACCAGCCCAATCCCGTGCAATACGGGATGCGGCTTGCGACCCTTAGGTTGCTTTGTCATTTGCTTCTTTCTCCTCTTACTTGCTTTTTCCTCTCATAACACTTACAAGCCGGTACCATGCTTTTGTGTTGATTCTATTGTAGCAGAGAAATGCGCCAATGACTCATTTTTTGCATAATCTGTTGTTTTTGAAGCATAACTTGCAAAAAAGCCAAAATGCACAGGCGTTTTCCTGCGCATTTTGGCTAAGTTTTATAGGTTTGTATTGTGCAAGTTGCTGTTTTTACGCTTTGTTGGCCTTGGCAGCAGCCTTGGCTTCCAGTTTTGCCAGCTTACGCTTGCTCGGCTTCCAGACGCGGAAGATGCGGTAGGCAAAGAACACCAGCAGCAGCGTGCAGAGGATGTTGACCACCGTGCGCACAACCGTGGCAATCTGCGGGCCGTCCTTGTAGACGCTGCCCGGCATAGCGTGGTTCATTGCCTTGGTGTTGGCCGTGGTGTACAGCACATGGTGCAGTGCCTCACGGGCGTAATGGTAGGTTTCCGGGTCGTTGGCGTCGTAATTATCCCAGCGGGCCGCGGACGTATCATAGGTCAGCTTCATATCGGCGCCTGCCTCAATCATCTGCTGGCCGAGCATAAATACGCCCGTGTTCGCGTTATCGGTGATGACTGCGCCGTTGAAGCCCCACTCGGTGCGCAGGATGCCGGTAATCAGCGCATAGCTGCCGCCGGTCCAGGTTGCACCGATGCGGTTGAAGGCCGTCATAACGCCCATAGCTGCAGGAATCGTGGTTTCTGCGTTCTGATAGCTGCCGTCCGCCTGCTTCTCGACATAGTTCAGCGTGATATCGTCCAGCTTCATGCACATCTCGAAGGGCTTCAGGTAAATTTCGCGGGCAGACTGCTCATTCAGCCAGGTTGCTGCACCGTACTGGCCTTCACGGTCGCCGCGGTGGTTTTCCTGGTCATTGAAGGCGAAATGCTTGATGTAGGCATACAGCCCCTTGGTGGCAGCACCATATACCTCCTTGGAGGCTACCGTGCCGGACAGGAATGGATCTTCGGAATAATACTCGCCGTTACGGCCGCTGAACGGCGTGCGGTGAATGTTCATAGAGGGCGCATACCAGCCGTCGCAGCCGCCGATAACCGCCTCATTGCCAATCATCGTGCCGTATTCCAGTGCCAGGTCCTGGTTCCAGGTCTGTGCCAGCGTCATCATATTGGGGAACATAGCGCCGGTACCGCCGTAAATCAGGCCGCTGGCAGTATCTGCATCAATCACAAAGGGCTTGCCGACGCTGTCGATGGCCGGCACGCCGTAGCCGGAGCAGGTAATGATGTTATAGTAGTCCTCTGCCGTCAGCTGGTCGAGCAGGTCATTCCACATCGGGTCGTCATAGCTCTTGCCGCGCAGGTCAATCAGGCTCAGACCATTCTTGGCGCCGTAGGTAATGGTATCGCTGTAGGTGTCCCCTACCGTCGGGTTGCCGGAATCTGCAGAATCCAGCTGCGCCACCAGCGCAGCATCCGCAGTCTTTTTGTACTGATAGGAAGCCGGGTTGCCGTCTGCATCGGTGCCGTTGATTTCGTTGCCCCAGGTGCTGATGACGTCACTGGGCTCGCCGTCCGGCTTGGGGAAGGTCCCGGTCCAGTCGCTGCGGGTCAGGTAAACAGCATCGCCCTTGGCAGCGTCCAACTGGTTGGTGATGGCCGCGCCCGTGCGGCTGTCCGTTGCGTAGGTCGTGGTATCGGTCTCGGTATTGGCGGGGGTGTACACAGCCGTGAAGGCGGCATCGCCGTCCGCTGTCATGCCATCGGCTGCGGTCTTGCCCTTGGCAGCCAGCACATTGTTGACAGCCTCATGGGCGTCCTTGGCTGCGGTGATGTAGTAATCCCCTGCATCCAGAATGTACGTCTTTGCGCCGTTGGCGTCATACGCCTTGAGCTGATCCTTGGTGAACGTGACGCTCACGGTCTCACTGGCGCCGGGGGCAAGCTCTGCGGTTTTGCCGTAGCCAACCAGCTCCACGGCGGGCTTCTCCACGCCGTTTGTCTTGTCATAGTCGGTGTAGGGGCTCTGCACATACACCTCCACAACGTCCTTGCCGGAAACGTCGCCGGTGTTCGTCACCGTAACCTGTGCGGTGCAGGTATCGCCGCTCCAATCAGCCTTGAAGTCACTCCAGTCAAAGCTGGTGTAGCTCAGGCCGTAGCCGAAGGGATAGATGACCTCCTTGGCATAGTCGTAATCGCCCGCGTTGCCCTGGCCGAGAACGGTGTCCTCGTAGCGGGTTTCATAGTAGCGATAGCCGACGTAGATGCCTTCCTCGTAGGTGACATAGTTGTACTTGGTGATATTGCCGTTCTCATCATAGTAGGCATAGTCGCCAAAGTTCTGTGTGGCCGGGGATGCGGAGGCATCGGCAGCAAAGGTGTCCACCGTGCGGCCACTGGGGCTGACCTTGCCGGTCAGAATGTCTGCCATGCTGGCACCAATCGTGGGGGCATACAGCACAGACTTGATGTTGGGATAGTCTGCCAGCCAGTCCAGCTCCAGCGCTGCGTTAGAGTTGATAATCAGCACGGTATTATCATAGTTGTCGTTCAGGTATTGCAGGATTTCACGCTCGGTGGTGTCCGGCTCCAGATAGCTGCGAACCTTATCCTCCTGCGTGTCTGCGTGGTTGTACATGGAGCGCGGCATATCGCGGCCCTCGCCTGCCACACGCTTCAGCACATAGACCGGGGTCGTGCTCTGCACGCTGTCCAGCAGGCCGCTCTCGCCCTGCAGAACGGACAGCGGGCACTCATTGATGCGGAAGTCCTCGGCATCGCCGAAGCTGATGGAGCCGCTGGCCAGACCGTAGCCTGCACCGGCACCCGCGCTGTAGAAGTTCCATAGTGTCTCATTCACATTCAACCCGTGGGAGGCAAGTGCCGTGTTCAGCGGAGTGCCGCCGCCCATCAAACCGGCACCTGCATTCTGGTTGCTGTTGGCAGAGAACAGGCTGACGGTCGTACCCTCTGCCAGGGGCAGGCCGCCGTCATTTTTCAGCAGGACAACGCCCTCGCTGTTGATGCGGTCGGTCAGGTCAGCTTCCGCAGCGCCGATATTGTCTGCCGTGTAATCAGACGTGTTGTAGTCAAGGTTCAGGCCGTCCGTCTGCACCTTGCTGTTATCCCACGACTTCTTGTAGCCCAGCATGGCATTGACCATACGGGCATACCCGGGCAGGATTACGTTGGCCGCAAACAGCAGAACCGCCATGACAACTGCCAGAACGCCCAGAATAGCGGTGTGCAGTACATGGCCCACGATTTGCAGCGGGGTCAGTTTTTTCTTTTGCATTTGCTTTTTCCTCCTTGCATTCTAAGGCACTGCGCAATCAGTGTCCTTTCGTTGCAGATTCTATTATAATCATTTTTTCCGGAAAAGTTGCTTTTTTGCACAATCTGTTGTTTTTGAAGCATAACTTGCAAAAAAGCCAAAATGCGCAGGCGTTTTCCTGCGCATTTTGGCTAAGTTTTATAGGTTTGTGTTGTGCAAGTTGCTGTTTTTACGCTTTGTTGGCCTTGGTAGCCTTCTTTGCGGCGCGCTTGGCCTTGCGCTCTGCCTTCTTGGCAAGATAGCGCTTGCTGGCCCACAGCGCACGCACCGCCTTGAAGCCGAAGAACCACATCACCGCCACAAAGACCACCAACGCCACGTAGGCATACTGCCATGCCGGGATGATGTTCTTGACCGTGGTATCGGCATCCACACCGTTCATTGCGTTGGAGTTGGCCACCGCATACAGATAGCGGTGCGCGGCCGTGCGGGCGTTCTGCATAACCGTTGCAGTCAGCTCGCTGTCATTGAGCGCCCACATATTGTAGGCCGTGTTCAGCCACAGGTCATTGCCCGCAGCCAGACCCTCGCGGATGTCGCAGTAATCAAAGCTGTTGAAGGAGGTCTGGTCAGTAATGACAAAGCCCTTGTAGCCCCACTCACCGCGCAGGATGTTGGTCATAATACCTTCATGGCCGCCAATCCAGCGGCAGCCGATGCGGTTCATCCCACTCATAATGCCCACAGCGCCGCCGTCCACAATGCTCATCTCAAAGGGCTTCAGGTACAGCTGGCGGGCGGCCTGTTCATTGACGAACATCGCACCGCCGATACGGTTGGTCTCCTGGTCATTGAAGGCGAAATGCTTGATGGTGACAATGCCGCCCTTGCTCTGGAAGGCGGCAGTCTCCGCTGCGCCGAACACGCCGGAAAGCAGCGGGTCCTCGGCATAATACTCAAAGTTACGGCCGCTGTTGGCTGCACGGTGGATGTTCATAGCCGGGGCATACCAGACCTGCACCCCGCTGGAGAGGCTGTCCTCGCCCACCAGCTTGCCGCGGCGGGACGCCAGCTCCACATTGTAGGTCGAAGCCAGCACCACCGCAGGCTCATACGCCATGCAGTGCAGATTGCCGCCCGCCAGCGTGCTGGAAATGCCTGCGGGGCCATCCTTATGTACCGTGCCGGGCGCGCCGATGCTCTCGACCGCCATCGTACCATAGCCTGCATGGCGAATCAGATTGTAGGTGTCCTTCTTGCTCATCTGGCTCAGCAGCGTTTCCCAGCGGGCATCGTCATAGTCCGCGCCAATCAGGTCGCACAGCTTCAAGTTGCCCGCCTTATCAAAGGCCGGCATTTCGGCGCTTTCATCCTCCGGGCGGGTAATTTCCAGCGCAGTCAGCACGGCTTCCGGGGCCTCCCAGCTGCCATTCTGGTAGGTGGTCGGCCAGGTGCCGCTCCAGTCGCTGCGGCTCAGATAGGTAAAGTCAGCGTCATAGGTTGCAATGTCTCCATCGGCAAGCTGCGCGGTGACGGCTGCACCAGTTTCCGCCGTTGCAAAGGTTCTGGTATCGGTCTGCGCCTGATTATAGAGCGCGGTCATAGCCGCATTGCCGTCCGCCTCTGCGCCCTTGGCGGTCAGAATGTTCTTGGCAGCCTCGTGGGCGTTGGAGGCAGCCGTCAGGTAGTAGTCCCCTGCCTCCAGAATGTAGGTGCCCGCGCCGTAGGCGTCAAAGACCTTCAGGGCGCTCTTGTCCACATCAATCTTGACGGTCTGGCTTTCGCCGGGCTGCAGGATATCCGTCTTGGCAAAGCCGACCAGCTCCACCGCCGGTTTTTCAATGCGGTTGGCACGGTCATATTCCGTATACGGGTTCTGCAGATACGCCTGCACAACCTCCTTGCCCGCGGCCTTGCCGGTGTTCGTGACGGTGACATTCAGCGCAAAGCCGTCCGCCGTTTCGGTCATCTTGTAATCCGACCAGCTGAAGTCCGTATAGCTCAGGCCGTAGCCGAAGGGGTACACCACCTGTGCATCGTAGTCAAAATTCCCCGCATTGCCTTGTGCCAGAACGGCATCCTCATAGCGGGTCTCATAGTAGCGGTAGCCGACGTAGACGCCCTCGGCGTAGACAATATACTTGTTGCCGGCAAACACATCGCTGTTTGTGATGGTGTAGTCGCCCAGATTCGCAACGGCCGGGGCAGAGGCTGCGTCAGCCGCCCAGGTGTCCACCAAGTGGCCGCTGGGGTTCACCGTGCCGTTCAGTGCTTCGCCGATGGCATAGGCACCCTCCTGCCCCAGTGCGCCCACCCAAAGCACAGCGTCAATGTCGTATCGGCTGAGCTCCGTCATATTGATGGGGTTGGTCACATTCAGCAGCAGAATCACCTTGTCAAAGCGTTCGGTTGCCATCTGAATCAGGTTGCGCTCCTCCTGTGTGAAGGAGAGGTACTCTGTCGGCAAATCCACGCTCTCACTGCCGCTGCGGCCAATCACCACGATTGCAGCATCATTGTACTGCGCCATGCTGTCAAATTCAGCCTGCGTGTAGGCGCTCTGCGGGGCCTCGTTGGCGGCAAAGCGGCCCTGCCCGGTAATGCTGGGTACTTCCTTTTTATAGGAGGCACCCGCGCCGGTGGTGTAGAAGTCCCACAGCACCGGGTTGACGGTAAAGCCTGCGGCCTCGATAGCCCGCCGCAGGTTGGGCGCAGTGGAGGTATCCACACTGCCCGCGCCTGCGCCGCCATAGACAAGGTCGGCTGCGCTTTCGCCCAGAAGGGTCACGCTTGCGCCCTTGGCCAGCGGCAGGGCATCTCCATTATTGCGCAGAAGAACCATACCCTCCTGCTCAATTTCGCGGCAGAGCTGGGCCGAGGCCTCCTGCACCGCCGCGGCGGAGGAATAGTCACTGGTGAAATACTGCGGATTGCTGCCGCCGCTTTTGGCGGTGGTCGGCATTGCTATGGCCATACTGACCATAGCCGAATAGTTGTTGGACAGCGGAATGGCAATCAGGCAGGCAGCCCCCAGCGGCGCAAAGATAAGCGCCAGCAGAACCGCCAATACCCGCCGCACAACGCAGAGGAACGTTTTCATACTTTTTTTTCCTTCTTTTTCGGCCTCGCCGAATTTTGCTTTTTTATTATAGCGTTTTTTTACAGAAAAAACACAAAAAATACATAAATTGTCGGTTTTGCTTCACAATCTGTCGATTCCGTCGGAGTATGTCAATTTTTATTGGTCATTTTGCCAGTTTTCCGTCTTGCCTGTTTGTGCAATCTGCGCCATCAAAAAAACTCCGGAGCTATCTCCGGAGTTTTTTCACAGTTCATTCTTTTGCGGCAGCAGTACCCGCAGGGTGAACCACTCGTTCTCCCAGTGCAGGGTCACGGTGCCGCCGTGGGTCTCGGCGGCGGCGCGGACGCTTTTTAGGTCATAGCCGCCGTGGCTGCTCTGGCGCGGCAGACCGTCCGGCCCCAGCTCCACCGGCTGGGCGCAGTAGTTTTCAAACCGCAGCATCACAAAGCCGTTCTGGGCGTAGACGGCCACGCGAATCAGCCGCTTTTCGGGGTCCTGCTCGGTCAGCACACTCTCGGTGGCATTGTCCAGCGCCGTGCCGACGATGGTGCATATCTCCCCAGTTGTCAAAAAATTCAGCAGCGTGCCGTCTGCCACGCAGGTCAGGTTGATGCCGTGCTGCTGGCAGTACATACTTTTGGCGGTAAGCAGGGTGTCCAGCACCGGGTTGCCGGTCTTGTTCTCGGCCTCATAGCGGTGGATGTCGCCTTCCATCTCGGCTAGTGCGGCGTCCTGCTTGACCTTGTCGCGCTCGGCACGAATGGCCGCAATCTGCATTTTCAGCTCATGGTAGCGGCGGTTAATCAGGCGGATGTTCTCTTTGCTCTGCTTGTATTGCTCATACTGGCGGTGCAGGACGTTATCCATCGCCGCCAGCTCGCTGTGCAGCGCCGCCTCCCGCAGTTGCTCATGCTGGACGCTCAGAATCAGCACGCCCGCAAAGTCCACCAGCGTGCGGATGTAGAACACCACGATTGTGACCTCGTCCCCCGAGACGAAGCTCAGATTGCTTACGGCAAAGACCGTCACTGCCATTACCACCGCCATCAGCATGGCGGTGGGGGGTGATGACCAGCCGGGCCGCAATCTTGCGGCGACTCTCAAAACAGAACAGAAAACCGTAGACCACCGCATAGACCACCGCCAACAGCAGCAGGGACAGCGCCGGTCAGGTAGAGGAACGCCGCCAGCAGTGCGCCGCAGCCCGCCGTAATGCCCCAGTACACCGGCTTTGCGGTGCGGGACGGCGCGGCTTGCGCGTAGAGCACCGCGCCCAGAATTTCCGCCAACGCGGTGTAAAGCCGCGGAATATCCGGCAGAATCATGCGCCGCCACCCCCGATATAATCCGCCAGCGCGGCCAGAAACGCCTTGCGCTTGGGGCGGCTGATCTGCAGCTCATGCGGGCCAACCTGCACCGTGTTCTGCTGCACGCCGGACACGTGCGCCAGATTGACCAGATAGCCGCTGTTGCAGCGGACGAAGGCGCTGTTTTCCAGCTTTTCCTCCCACGTTTTCAGGGTGCCGGGGGCGGAAAAATCTCCGTTTTCCGTATAGAAGTTGATGCGGTGGCCATCGCTCTCGATGTAGTAGACCTCGGCGGCGTCCACGCGGCGCATACCGCCGTCCACCGGCACGGCCAGATACTGCCGCGCCCGCCGGGTCAGCTGGCCAACGGCCTTTTGCAGCTGCTGCGAGAACGCAAAGTACGGCACCGGCTTGAGCACATAGTCCAGCGCCCCCACCGCGTATCCCTTGATGGCGTACTGCGCCATATTGGTAATGAAAATCAGCTGCACCTCGCTGTCCATAGCGCGGATACGGCGGGCCGTCTCCATACCGTCCAGCTGCGGCATCTCCACATCCAAAAAAATAATGTCATAGACAGGCCGGTATTCTTCCAGAATTTCCAGTCCATCGGTGAACATCGTCACCTCAAACAGCGTGCCATACTGCCGTGTGCAGCGCTGCACATAGCCTGCCAGCTGTTCGCGGACCGCTGCCTCGTCCTCGACGATTGCAACGCGGATCATGCCAGCTCTGCCTCACAGCGGTCAAGCACGGCGGCGATAACCTGATCCATATCGTAGTATTTGTACTCGCCCAGGCGGCCGCCGAAGATAACCTTCGGCTCGACCTCTGCCAGCTTCTTGTATTCAGCGTACAAGGCGCCGTTCTTGGCATCGTTGACCGGATAGTACGGCTCATCGCCGGGCTTCCACTCGGAGGAGTACTCGCGGCTGATGATGGTCTTGGGCAGGTCGTTGCCGTTCTCGTCCTTGCCGAACTCGAACCACTTGTGCTCGATGATACGGGTCCACGGCGTCTCGCGGTCGGTGTAGTTGACCGCAGCATTGCCCTGAAAGCTGGGCTTGTCGAGGAGCTCGTTCTCAAAGCGGACAGAGCGGTACTCCAGCGTGCCCAGCTTATAATCAAAGTAAGCGTCAATGGGGCCGGTGTAGACCACCTTGTCAGCCAGTGCATCCAGTGCAGCCTTGTTTTCCAGATAGTCAGTGTTCAGGTGCACTTCAATGCCGTCCAGCAGGTTGGCAATCATCTTGGTGTAGCCGCCGATGGGGATGCCCTGATACAGCGCGTTGAAATAGTTGTTGTCAAAGGTCAGGCGCACAGGCAATCGCTTGATGATGAAGGCGGGCAGATCCTTGCAATCGCGGCCCCACTGCTTCTCGGTGTAGCCCTTGATGAGCTTCTCATAGATGTCGCGGCCCACAAGGGAGATGGCCTGTTCTTCCAAGTTCTTCGGCTCGCCGGTGATTTCTTTGCGCTGCTCCTCAATTTTGGCGGCAGCTTCCTCCGGCGTGACCACACCCCACATCTTATTAAAAGTATACATATTGAAGGGCAGCGAGTAGAGCTCGCCCTTGTAGTTGGCAACCGGCGAGTTGGTAAAGCGGTTGAACTCCGCAAACTGGGTGATATAATTCCAGACTTTTTTGTTGTTGGTATGGAAGATATGTGCGCCGTACTTGTGGACGTTGATACCCTCGATGTTCTCAGTGTAGATATTGCCCGCAATGTTGGGGCGCTTATCAATCACCAGCACGCTCTTGCCGTGTGCCTTTGCCTCATGCGCAAAGATAGCGCCGTACAGGCCGGAGCCGACTACCAGATAATCATACATATCGCTGTTCTCCTATATTTCAATTTGCTGTGCAGATAGTTTGAAATCAGTATACCACGATTTGTATGAAAAGTCCATGTTGCGGCACCATTTTTATCCCCTTGTCCCATAATCAGCGCATTGGAACCACCCCCTAAAGTGAATCCAAAAAAGAAATCGCTGCAGTCGGAATCGCATCGTCTGGCGGTGAGCTGGGAACAGCGTTGGTTATGTTGACTGCCTGCAGCTCTTCCCGCACCACCTTGCGGATGCTTTTCTCCAGCCTATTTGTCTGTTCTGCCGTAAGGATGCTCTGTACCAGAAACTCTTTGCGTTTGGCTGGCGGCATCTGCTGCAGCAACGCCCACGCGCGGCGGTGTTGCGGTTCATTGAGGTTCGGGCGGAAAACATATTGCAGTCGTTTCATACCTCGGTATTGTACCAACAAACCACCATTGAGGATTTGGAGAGCATATTTTGACAGTCCTCTCCCCTTCTGATATAATTTGCTCTTGATTGTCGCCTCCAAATTACGAGGGAGGTGAACGCTTGAGTTTTCAGGAAATAATTTTGCTGCTTACTTTTATTGGCAGCTGCATATATGCCACCGTTTCTCTTACACTAAAAGTTCTTGCATTTCTCCTACAAAACAAAAAGAGCCGCTGACTTGGGTTGAAGTCAGCGGCAAAACGAAAGCACTCACACAAAGCGGCAATCATTATGAAAAAAGCCTTACGTTTCCGTAAGGCTTTTTTTGGTGCACCATCGGGGACTCGAACCCAGGACCCACTGATTAAGAGATATAGTGTCCTTGTTGCTTATGTTTTCCCCTTTTTGCATTTTGTTGATTTTACGCTGTTTTTATGTACTTTCTTGGTTTTTACTTTTCCTCTTTTGCCCTTTATTTCCTTTAATTTCCCTCATTTACTTGAGCACAACTTGAGCAAGAATCCTTGAGCATATTTTCAAGGCTTGCCTGTACGCGTCCGACTGCTTCAATCTGGGTGCTCTCAAATACCTTAGCATAGATATTAAGTGTTGTAGAAATATTCGCGTGGCGCAGAATCGTCTGTACCGTCTTAGGGTCTGCATTTGCTCGGATTAAAAGTGTTGCACACAGATGACGAATAGAATGTACCGTGACATGCGGCAGGCCGTTGCGCTCCGTCAGCTTATCCAGCCACTCATTGATAGTGCTCGGATTCAGCGGGGTGCCATCATCATTGATAAACAGACATTCCCATCCACCGCGCCATGCGTCACCATACATTGCCTTGTGTTCGTTCCACCATTGGCGATATTCCGCAAGAACCCCTGCCAGCATGGGCGACAGCGGCAAGTCCGCCTTGCTCTCTTTTGTCTTTAGTTTGCCTAAAGCAAGCCCCTCACCACTCTTTTCCTTGAGCTGCTGTGCAACATGGATAATGCCCTTATCCAAATCCACATTACCCCATGTCAAGCCGCATAACTCACCCTTGCGTAATCCCAGATAAATCAGAATCAGCAGCGCCGTTTTAACGCGAATATCCTTCTCGCGCATAACCGCGCGTACAAAACGCTTGCTTTCTTCCTCGGAAAACACATAGATTTCCGCGTCAATTTTCGGCGCACGAACGGCGTCAATCGGGTTATCGGTCAGCAGCTTGTGCTTTTCCGCGTAGTGGCAGACCGCACGCAAAAAACGGTGTACGCCGTTGATGGTCGTACTGGAATAAGGAGACTCCCGGACTTCCAGCTTAAAGACTTTATCTATGGGGCATTGCAGCGCCTTTGCCATTTTATCCGCACTTTCCAACGCGACCCGGCAGCCCTTGCAGGCAATCTGCACCGTGTCGATACACAAACCCGCCTTTTCCGCAAGTGCTTTGTAGGTCATGCCCTTTTCTTTGCGGATTTTGTCAAGCACCGTCGCCGTCACGCAGTATGTCCGTTTGGCGTCCGGCTCCCGCATATCGGCATAAATGCGCTCGATTTGATAGGCCTTCAACGCCGAAATCGGCATATTGCCTATATCGTCCTCCACAACGCTCAACATATATTCGTACCACTCTTTTGTCTTGTACTCCATTTCAGTGTTACGGATATATTCTTTTGCGGCATCGGATACCTTTGTTTTGGCATCAAGCGCGGCCCTGCCCTGCTTCACTTCGTGCTCAAAAATAGTAGCTTGGCGCGCCGCTTCCTTTTCTGCCGCTTTTGCGGTCATTCCTACTGGCGGCGTCCATGTTTTAGAGCGCGTGCGCTGCTTGCCGTCTGCTGCTTGACTTACCAATACGCGAATCTGATAGGTTGTTTTTCCATCTTTATTTATGCGTTTGTTTATATTCATGTTGTCTTATCCTTTCTCATACGAAAGGACGGGCAAATGCCCGTCCTTAAAAAATGAACGGGCATTTTCTTTATTCGCCGCCGACTGTGAGAAAATCCATCAAATTAGCCCACGACACCAACGCCTTGCGCCCTGTATACACAGCAGGGACTTTACCCTCTTTGACCCAACGGCGCAAAGTCTTTTCGCCCACAGGGATGTTTTCATCCTTGCAACGGGCTGCAGTGTTTCCAATCGTGGCAATGTCGGCATATTTCTTTGTTGCTTTCATTTGTGGTGTACCTCATATAGATAATGCGACACCACCACATCACAACGGGAGTGCCCCAGATTTTGGGACACCGCCATTAAAATACCTTTGTCATACACATCGCCTACACGGTCTTTCCTGCAATGATAGAGTTTCCCAGATGCTGCGTCCTGTCCCTCAAAATAGTGGTACAGGTCTTGGGCGTACTGTGCCCGCAGATAGTGCAACGGCATATCCTTAGGCAACGCTTGGAGTGGTAGCAAGCGGCGCTTGCCGCCTGTCACCGCTCCTGCACCGTCACCATAGCGAGAAAACACTTCCCGCACACGGTCTGCATATTGCGGCAGCACAAGCGCATCGCGCTCTTTTCCGCCCTTTTCGCGCAGGTGTACGCGCAAGTTTCCTTGTGCGTCTGCCTTTAAATCGTCCGAACATAGGCCGAGAAGCCCGCCCCGCCTGGCACCACAGGCACGCGCCAACAGGCGGGCATCCTCATGGTGCTGGGCGTGATAGCGGTCTGCACTATCGCCAATATCGCGGCTTCTGGTTATGTTCGCTCGGCAACGAGCGGGAAGCTTGTCCACTTCCAAAAGCTCTTTGTACGGTGTGCCAAAAACCGAACACAGCGCATATACCCGTGTATGTATCGTCCACGCGCTTATATTGCGGGCGCACATATCCTCGTAATATTCGCGCAAGTACGGTTTGCACTCGGCTAAATGCTTGCATTCATGCCGTTCAGCTACCCAGCGCAAGGCTGTTAAGGCTTGTTTGGTGTATGTGTTATATGATGATGTCGCGTATAACCCCGTAACAGGGGTGTACTTGGTATGGCTATCCTGTGCATATTGCCGCGCTGCTTGCTTGGCAGCGTGCTTGCTCTGCCCTCTGCGGTCTTGCTGCGCTAACGCAGCTTTGACCTCATGGCTTAAGCGCTTAATTTGTCGCTTAGATAGCATAAGTACACCTCGAATTGTGGGGCTAATAAGGCATCCACCACCTTGTCACTAACCCGGACAACGGGCCTATATGGGTAAGGACAAGCCACATTGTTATCGCACAATGCAGAAAGCGTTCCCATTTGGGCATATCACTCCCGCCGCCTTAAAACGGGGAATGATTTATCGTAATAGATTTATTTGTTGTAAGAGCAGTTTTAGAATTTAATCAGGGTATTTAAAAAGTTCCTTTAGATGTTTTTCAGCTGCTGTAATATCAAAATTCTTGATGCTATCCGCAGCTTCGGCAATGTCATTCGGCAGTACTGCACGGTCGCTTTCAGTAAATTTGACATCTACCGGAATTTTAAGGGCGGCCATACGCTGTTTAATGTAGCTTACAAGACGCCCATGCTTCGGGTTTTTGACCTTTCCGGAAATTTCATTAACCGCCGTACTGGCATCCGTATAGACAACTGCGGAATCAATATCCAAATATTCCAGCGCCTGCACTGCGCGCTTTACACTTGTCAGTGCCAATGCTTCACGGGCAACTTTCGTCTGGCAGGCTCCCGTCTGCACAATGGCTCCTGTAGCGGCATCGACCATTACATAGCTGGTGCGGGTCTCATGTGTAAACACATTGTAGCTTTCGCCTGTATAGACTTTAATATCCATTGGCTTTTCCTCCTTTCCTTGTATAATTGCTTTTTCTTGCGGGCTTTTTGGGGTACTGCTCTGCTTCACTTTCGTTTAAACTAGCATCGTGCGCTGCTTTCACGGCTTTTTTCATTTTCTCAAGTTCTGTTATTGGTAAGACAAGACTTTCTGTATGTTCATATTCACCCGCCGAACATATATGACCTTCTTCATCCCTTGCGCATAATGTGCACACAATAGATACCTTAATTTTTTGACCGTCCATTACAACCGCTGTCAATGTCCGAGCATAACCGCAACCGTCCGTCCTATATTCTGCCGCCGCGCATTTTTCCGGCGTAAGAATATCAACAGCGTGCAGTATAACCGTACCAATAGGGGCTTTTGCATCCAGAGCATCAATCTGCGATATACGGACTTTACATGATAACTTTCGGGTTCCCGTTTCTGTTTCGTGCTGTATGCGTATTGAGACAAAACCCTTCTTTATCATTACAGGCATAACCGCCAATAAGCTGCTTTTGCTTTCAAACACATACAGGGGTTTCATGGGGACATTTTTACTCTTTTCATTCATTTTATTTTCTCCTTGCTTGATAAAATAAAAAAGGCGGGCAGAGAAATACAAATGTAAATCTCTGCCCGCAATTCTTACAGAAATAACGGACACACTTTTCCCTTGATTTGTGTGGGGGTAAAATCAACAGAAAAGTGTGATACTTTTAATTACTAGCGGCAAGCCGCGCTTTACAGGTTGCCCCGTAAAGCATTTTATTTATCGTATGTCTATATTGTATTAACTTTGCAGCAATCTGCAATACCATTTTTAAAATTTTATAACAAAAAAAGAGCGGTCATATCGCCGCTCTTTCATTCGGATTCCGGGTCGTTGCTTTTGAACTCTGGAGAGTCAAAAAAATCGTATAGCGAAATTCCCAGCCCATCACACAGATGTTTGATTGTTACAATGCCTGGGTTTTTGCTTCCATCATGGATTATATTTTTGAGGGTGCTTGGCGGCACACCGGCAGCACGCGCCAGCCCGTTAATGTTATAATCATGCTCCGCACATAGCTGTTGTATGCGCTTTGCAATCTCTTTTTTTGTGTCCACCTCAATCACCGCCCGTATAAAGTCTATGATTAGAGTACCATTATTGGTGCTTCAATGTAGACCTTATATGGACTTTTGGTAGCTGCTGTGCTATAATACTATCAATCGAAAAAATCGTGTTATTATGAAAGGAGAAAACAATGCAACTACATTCTATCCGTAGCTGTATGCTACTGACCTTTGCTGCATCAGGCTTACTAATGCTAACCGCTTGCGGCATCACCGTTACTGCTGTACATTTGCCGGACTCTGTGCAAGTCAACGTGGGCGCAACGGCAGAAACAGCCGCAACCTATGAGACAGCACAGGATGCCGACCCCGCAGCGCAGCAAGCCGCAGCGGATAAAATAGACTGGTCGTGGACTGTTGGTGACGATAGTATTGCCACCGTAGATGATAACGGCATCATCACAGGCATTAAAGGCGGTGACACGATTGTTGTCGTGAGCTCGGCGGATGGCAAGATGACTGCCAAATGCCCTGTTACCGTAAGTCAACCGTTAATGGCTATCCGGATGGATGACATTGACTTGCAGACCAACGGGCAAAGCAGCGCAACCGTCAATTATACACTTGTCCCCGCCGATACGACAGAAGACAATGTGACTCTTAGCGTAGATGATGAATCCATTGCCAGATTGGACGGCAACAGAATCATCGCTGTTAATAACGGCGAAACCAAAATAACCGCCACCTGCGGCATCGTCAAAACAAGCGCCAAGGTCACTGTTACAACTAAGGTTGAACAAATTACGCTGAATAAGACGGAGGGTGTCCTTACCGTTGGCAACAGCGTTACCGTTACCGCCACTGTCACTCCGGATAACGCAACCAACACCACCGTCAACTGGACGTCCAGCGACGAAAAGGTTGCCACGGTAGACAGCAATGGGAAGGTAACTGCAGTGGCTGCTGGGAATGCCACGATTACGGCAACCAGCGAGTCTGATGGGGATGTGAGTGCTGATTATGCGCTCACGGTAAATAAGGCTGCAGCTAAGCCTGCAACCAACTATAGCGGAACTACCAGTTCCGCAGGTGCAGCAACCACGCCGAGTTACACTGCACCGTCCACACCTTCCGCGTCCACGCCCACTTATGTGCCTGAGCCTGCACCGGCACCTGCTCCTGCTGAACCTTCTCAGCCGAGCGGTGGGGATATCGTACCTGGCAGTACAGAGGATTACGATAATCGTTATAAGGATTTTGGACAGTGGTCAGGAACTGACTGGACGCAGGATAATTCTTGCGGTACAGATGATGTTGCCGGAGAGTGGTAATTGACTACATCGTCAAGGCGTGGTATAATATAATTATGGGATAAATAGTGTTTGTTATTTCCACTACTTCTACGTTTAGGCGTATGCAACGCATACGCCTTTTTATTTTACTGCATTTTCGCAAAATCCAAGATTACAATTTCCTCGCTAGTACCTCTTGCAATAACTGCTGTTATAACGCTATACCATGTGCGTTTTGAATCGTGGTTCTTTGTTTCAACTGCTATTTTTCTACTTTCCAATTTTCCCGAACAAAACGATAGCGATTGTTGCTGCTCTTTGTACAAGTGTATATTGTCCGCGCTGGGGCTCGTCGGCAGCATTGCAATGATTGCTTGCATTGTTTCCAAGCCACTGAATAATATCCGCCCAATACGTTACCCGTCCGACACCTTAATTGCAACAATTAACGACTACAGCCCACGGCGAATGTATACCGATATTAACACGGGCGCATTTTTCGAGTACAATAACATTCCCGCTTTTGTTGACTCGCGTATTGATATGTTTAATGAAAATCTCTTGTATGATATAAATACCCTAAAGGGAAAAGTAAGCATCACAGACAGCACACTAGACTATACAGACACAATGCTTTCAAAGTATAATTACGATATGGTAACCTTATGTCGTGGCGATAGTATGATGCTAATAGGGTATATATCTCAACGGAAAGATTGGACTCTACTTTATGCGGATTCCGCGTATGTTGTATTTGTCCCAGTAATTCATTAGGAACTTTAAAACCCTTGCCAACTGTCATGATAGATGGCACTTTTATATAAATGCACAATGTCGCGGTTGATTTATCGTTTGTTTTGTGCATTGCGGTGTGTATTGTAATATGGTAGCATTTTACCAGTATATAAAATAAGAAAGGACTGTCTATCATCATGAACTATCATATCAATATTGCGAGTTCCGCGTATGAGCCAGACGAAGCAGCGCTTGTCACCTACGGTAGCTTTGAATTTAGAGGAAATCCAATAGCTTTCAGCGTTACCGATGCAAATGGGCGTGACCCTGTTGTCCGCGTTAATCCTACCTGTGACGATGACAGTGACGCACTTTATCGCCTTGTGCAAAAGGAAGACAGCCCGTTTTATGACCAACTTGATAAGGCGCTGAGGAAATATGCCTTGACAGATGCGTTTGCCATTGCCGCTGCTCGATACTTGTACGGTGAAAACCTACCATGGCATAACGGAATCTTTTCGGACGCCGAATCTAAACGGCGAGGATTTGACGGCTACCTTTCCATGCTTCCGGGGCCTATTCCGGCTTTCGGTTATAAGGTAGACTCCGAAAATAACCTTATCGGCGTGTATTTATGGAATGCTTCCGGCATCGAAATAGGAACTACATCCTTGCCAGCAGATTTGGTTGAGCAAATTCGCCGTGCCATCCGTGTTGGATACGCCATTGTGATTGACAAGGAAAAGGAAAACTAAGTAAGAACGGGAGCTATTCACGTGGCTCCCGTTCTTATTATATTATGGCAATGATGCCACTTTGCTTTTTACGCTCGCCCACGAGCCGTCTGCAATGTAAGTGGCCCCATATACTTTACCTGTGTCTTTATCCATGAGTGAATAGCTTTTATCCGCTATTTTGGCTATCTTCTTTTCGTCTTGTACACTTATCGGCGCTTTTGCAACAATCTTAGGACGGTCTAGCCCTTGCGATACATATACAAGCCGCTTACCAACAGGTCTTACTTTTGCGGTCTCCGCCAAATCCTTGGTGATGTAGTCTACCCAGTAGTCATGCTCTACAATTTTGGGGTCTGTTGCTGCCAGATTGCACGCTGTTACCATTGAATAGCCGTACTTGGTATTATATGTAGGAATGGTATATACAACCCAGTTTTGTTTCCAAAGCTGATGTACATAGTTTGGTTTTCGCCCTTTTCGCTTCTCAAAAGGCTGTAATAATTCCTGTGGAAAATTTTTAAAAAAGCCGTGTATGTGTAAGCGTTTTCCCGTAGGGTACTTTTCAGGGATGAGCAACCAGCAGAAATCCTTATGTGTTCTCTTTATGTTTTTTAAATAGTCGATTATCTCCTGTAAGGTGTCCTCTTGCTTAGAGATTGGTACCTTGCGAGGATTTATCTCCAGCGTAACAGCAAGGTCAAACTCGTTGCACGCAACTATATCGCGCACTTTTCTTTTGGTTCGACTGATTGATTGCGGTGAGCGTTCGCCCGGCTGCTTTCCTTTAATGCGGCCTGTGCTTTTAGCGCTGCGTTCATTGTAGACGGAGACTCTTGTTTCTCTTGGGGTCTCCTTGACAGTCATCATCATTTTCTCGGCTCCTTGTCGCAGTTGTGTTACATATATCTTGTACCCCCCATCCTGCCCCCATTGAGGGCAAGCGGGAATAGTTGCACACAAGTGATATTTGGTTTTCTTCTATTACTGTATTTACTTTGCAGCAAGAAGCAATAGCTGTGCAAAAAAAATAACAGGTTACCCCGTATCGGCAGCCCCGCCCGCCGATACAGGATAACCCGTATTTTTTCTATTTCTGGCATTCTCCAATGTAACCGTTTATGCTTTCCCTATTTTTGCTTATCGCTCCTTCGTTTTTCTTTTTCTGCCCTAATCTTGCTTTTTCTCAAACCTACTTGAGCAGAACTTGAGCAAGCGCCAAAATCAACGCAAAAAGGAAACCGCTCAGGCTACCATAAAAGGCTTACCTAAGCGGTTTTTCTGTGGTGCACCATCGGGGACTCGAACCCAGGACCCACTGATTAAGAGTCAGTTGCTCTCCTTAGTTGCGCGTACTCATGGTTATTATGTTAGTGCCTTTGTGCTTTGATTCTTTTTACACTTCATTTGTTCTTTGGTTATTCTCTCAATTTCTTGTTGGCAACATACTCCTCTCGTCATGCTGTAAATCGATACAATTCGAATTACACAACAACCGTATTGCAACTTTAATCATTGGTTTTCCCGTCAGACTTCTTATTTCTTGTTCCGACTTTCCTCTCCTCAAATATGCCTGCAATGCGATAAGTACATTCTGCGCAAACAAATCTTTATATTCGCTCTCATTTTCTTTCAGATCAAGAACATCGAAGAATTCAAACCATAGTGTCATGCACTTCTCACGTTCTTCATCAGATTCTATTTCATCAAATTTTTGTATCAGTGCAGATATAATATCATCGGATAATATCTTTTCAAATTTGCACTTTGCCATAAAGCAAATTACTTTTAGTGTTTTATCTAATGGAAAATCTACTACACATAAGAAATCCAAAATTCCGATGCACTGAAAATTCAATAATTCTTTCTGTGACATAGCTATTAGTAGTGGTTCAAATGCAATCAACGTCAAATCTTGATGCATCGCAATTGAAAGTGCATCATAGTCACAGATTCCAAAAAGTTCTTGCAGTTGTATATCATCTCTGCTAGATAATTTTATCGACTTGCTATTTTTTATAAATTTCAGCTTTTCGCTTTCACTTTTTCTTTTTACAGCTTCCCGAATAAAATAGCGTTTTTCCTCGTCACTTTCTTCATGTATAATTGGTTTTCCTTGATCAAACATCATTGTTGCTATTTTTTGCCTTGATTTGTCTTGAACCGTTTTTGAACACTCCATGTCTAATAATTCCCGCAATGATTCAGGAATATAAACGTCATTTTGTATTAAATCCTCCGCCACAATTCCCGCTTGCATAAAGAAAATTACCGCCGAAAAGCTTAATACATATCTTGTGTTTTCGGTTGCTGTTATCGAAAAATGTGATGCCGATCGTATAATTATCGTAGGATCTCGAAATGCAATATGAACAAATTGCCCATAGGGAATCGTTGCTGATTGTTTTAATGAATATAGCGGCAATGGCGCTTGATTCATTTTTTTATATTCTTCTAATAAATCGTTGTCCTCCGGAGCATACTTCTTAATCTCGTCAAAAAATGCATCTATATTTGATTTTCCATTTTCTAATGCAGGTACTTCTATTTTATATGCGATTCCTTGTTGCAAACTTTTGTTCATTGCCTTTCGAAACAGAAAATAGTCTACTGGTGCTACACTTTCTACCACGTAAGTCTTCTTCTCAATAGTTATCTTGTCACCTACCTTTTGCAGATAAAGATTTTTTGTTACCGCATCCGTCACCGTCATATGAAATGCATTTTCCCAAGTATATGGCTCTTTCAATCCGTTTCTGTTCGGCATGAGTGCTTCTGCATAAACACAAACCACATATTTGTTTCCAGTTTTTTCTTCGCATAAAACGGCTGATGTATTTTCTTGAATCACCCCCTCGCATTTTTCCTTTCTTTCTCCGCAAAGCTGCGCGTGCATTGAAAAATATTGTCCATAAATTTTCCCATCATTTTCCGTTGCTCTCAGCAACGCCTTTGTGATTGCTTTCATCGCCTCATCTTTTTTATTTATGTTAATGTAATACTGTGCCAAAAATGCCCACGCATATGCAGTGTCCACATTTTGAGCATTGATTATTGTCTGCATATCGATACGCCGCTTACATTCAATTGATAATTGTAGTATTTTCTCAGTAACAAAAGGCATCACGCAGCCATCTTTTTCAACGGTTTTCAGAATATCCAGTGCCTCAATATATTTGTTTTCCGCTATCAGCAGTCTTCCCAAAAGCACTTTATATTCGTTGCTATACTGCGCAACTGCCTTCATCAGCTCACATATTTGTCTTGCTTCCAATATATATTTATTATTGAGTAGCTTATGCGCAAACTCTATTCCGCCTCTTATTTGCCCTGTAACTTTTCCTTCCTTAACTTGTTTACATAAATCGGCAAAATCAAATTTTCCTCCTAGTGTAGAATACAAATTCCAATATTCTATTCTGTTTTTGTAGTTATCCTTCCGTTCTTCTACCATGCGGATCAAATCATCTACGCCCCCATTTTCCCTTCCACATGCAAGAATATACTCTTCAAATAAGCCATAATTATTTTCAAAAAGCGCTCCATATTTTTCGTAAAACTTTATGACAAACTCCGCATCTTTTCCTGCACAATAGAATTCCAATTCCGACGCATCATCAATACTACTACAAAATCTTACTAACTCCTGTTCATTTACATTTTTGTCAAGAATTTGAACAAAAAATTTTGCTTTCTTAATAGTTTTACATTCCTTTATTTGTTCAGGAATCTGCGGTAAGTAGTGCGCAATTGTATCTTTGTCCCCATTTTCCATACATATTTCAAAAAAGATTTCCCAGTACAGCAATTGCGCCTGTACTCCCAAATTTTCCACAATACATTTTCGTTTTAGCAGATTATTTATCTCTTCCTTGGCTCTTTCTACCTTGTTTTCATCACCGTATAGGTGAGGTTTTCCCAATGTCAAAAGCATCTCATCATAGATCGAAACAGGGGGTTCGATCATTTCTTCATCCAACTCTACTACGCATTTATCCTTAAATTAGTTGATTGTCTTGAAAAATGCTTGATTTGCAGGCATATTCGCAGGTTTGCAGATTGATTTTACTACTCATTTACTACTTTTAACGAATTGAGCCTTGATATGCAAAAAGCACCTGCGGACTGCCGGATAGACCGCTGCACCACCTTACGCGGCACGTCGAAAAGAAAAAATAAAATAAGCACCACCTATAAGGCGGCGTTTCTCACTCCTACACAGGAGAACAGGAACGCTGCTTTTTTTATGCCCTCGTGTTACGCAGTAAGGGCAAACAAAGCCTTGATTTATGCGGCTCTTAGAGCGTGGAAATGAGAAAGACAAGGGTTGATACCTTTTCCCTCAAAACCGCGTTTCTACTGCGTAACAAATCCAACGAAAAGGAGTGACGAAGCTATGGCAGTTTTCCGCGTGGAAAAGAACAAAGGTTATACCGTTATGAGCAACCACCATTTACGCAACAAGGAGCTTTCCTTAAAGGCAAAGGGCTTGTTGTCGCAAATGCTCTCACTTCCCGAAGATTGGGACTACACCCTTGCAGGACTGTCCCTTATCAACCGGGAAAAGATTGACGCTATCCGGGAAGCAGTACGGGAACTGGAAAATGCCGGATATATACAGCGTTCAAGGGAACGTGATGAGAAAGGATGCTTACGCGGTACAACGTATGTTATCTATGAGCAGCCGCCTAAGTTGGATTTACCTACATTGGAAAAACCAACATTGGATAATCCAACATTGGAAAAGCCTATGTTGGAAAAACCTACGTTGGAAAATCCAACGCAATTAAATAAAGAACTATTAAAGACTAACTTACCAACAAAAGAAAAATTAAATACAGATATATTAAGTACCCATTCCATTCCTTTCCATTCCCTAAATCCCTTTCCCTTAGAGGACGCGGCACAGCCGCCGGAACGGAAGCGAAAGGAAACGACAGACGCATATCGCGTGTATGAGGAAATCATCAAGGACAATATCGAGTACGACTATCTGATACAGGACAGATACCTTGACCGGGACAGGATAGAGGAAATCCTTGCCCTTATTCTTGAAACCGTCTGCACCAAACGAAGAACAATCCGTATCGCCGGGGACGACCACCCGGCAGAGCTTGTAAAAGCAAAATTTATGAAACTGAACAGCGAACATATCCGCTTTGTACTGGACTGTATGCAGGAAAACACCACCAAAATCCGCAACATCAAGCAGTACATGAAAGCTGCCCTTTTCAATGCCCCGTCTACGATTGGCAGCTATTACACGTCCCTTGTATCTCACGATATGTACGGCGGGCGCACTATCCAGTCGGCAAGAAGCAAGGGCATACCCGATTACACCTGCAACGAGGGCGAAAGCCTGTAAACCAACCTAAAGGAGGATTTTATGATGACACAGAGAACAGGAGCTTTGATTTTTGATGAAACCGCTGACCGCTACGACATTCGCTTTGACGTAAACGACTATTACGGGGGTTTGCATTGCGGCGACTGCATGGAGGTCTTTGTGCGGGGCAAATGGAAGCCTACCCGTATGGAGTACGGGGACAACTGGTATCTTGTAGGTATTCGGGCGGCAGACCTTTCCGGGCTGCGGGTACGGATTTAACAGGGCGGCGTGAAAGCGGACGCTCTTTTTTTCATGCCCGCCCCGCTTCCCGGCGGCGGGCATACCACCATAGAACACGAAAGGAGGACACCCATTGCAGGAGGAAACCAACGAAAAGACCATAGCCCTTTACATCAAGACCGGGAAGCTGACGGCGCAGCAGCTCCAAAAGGCTATGAAAGCCCTGCTTGCACAGATGAAAAAGCAGCATGACAGACAGAAAATCCCGCATGGAAAGCAGACCCTAAAGCAGCTTATGAAGCAGAACGCGGGCGTTTCCAACATTGAAATCACAAAGGACAATATCAAAGCCTTTGAGAGTACGGCGAAAAAATACGGGATTGACTTTGCCCTAAAGAAAGACAGCACCGAAACCCCGCCCCGCTATCTTGTGTTTTTCAAGGGACGGGACGCGGACGCACTGACCGCAGCTTTCAAGGAGTTTTCCGCAAAGAAACTGACGCAGGAACAAAAGCCCCCTATCCGAAAGCTGATTGTTTCCCTCAAAGAAAAGGCGGCGGCTCTGAACACACAGCGGGACAAAGTAAAAAACAAAGACAGGGGGATTGCAAGATGAACGCTATCAACTGGAAAAAACTGCTGCTTCCCAACATTCCCTATCTGTTCTTTGTGTATCTTTTTGATAAAGTCGGGCAGGCGGTACGCCTTTCGCCGGGGGCTGACCTGTCCGGCAAGGTGTTGTCGCTTGGGGAGGGATTTTCTATGGCTTTTGCAAACCCGCTTCCGAGTTTTGCCCCTATGGATTTGCTTATCGGTATTGCGGGGGCTGTCCTTATCCGGCTTATGGTGTACTTCAAAGGCAAGAACGCGAAGAAA